>ODAI013751051.1_pt1 | contig 32630 bp, 28 predicted proteins | sample 1539321 | NCBI WGS metagenome assembly ODAI01 (sample SAMN02144231, study PRJEB22623) | gut metagenome | biome: sheep rumen | host: Ovis aries | place: New Zealand
AGGCTTAAAATGCGCAGAATTTCGGAAGAATTCCTGCTTAAAAGTCAGAATTCTTCCGAAATTTAAAAAACAGAACACAGAATTTCTGTTTTTCCGTGGTATAATAAAGCCAAAGGAGGCTGAAAAGGGCGTTTCGTTAGACAAATGGCAATTTGTACCACTACGCCGCCAACAACCCTGTCAAGTATACAGACCCAGACGGAAGAAGTTCTCTCTATTTCTATTTTTGGGGATTTGTAAAATCAATTTCAACAGGGAAAGATAAATTCTCTGCAAGCTGTCTGCAATATGCAAACGCTTCAAGAGCATCTCCGGCAAAAGTGGATATGGATTCCTTGATAGGGAATTTAAATAAAACTCCATACGGGACTGAATCAACTTCAAATGAAAGAAAAATTTCTGAAAGAAACTCAAACAGCTCGTACAGACATATCATTTTAGAAAAACATCCACTAGACAATTTGGCAACGGCATTGCCAAAGCAATCGGATGCTACACTCGAGGATATACCAAGTGATGGTATTCCATCGAGGGCAGAGTCTGTTGGCAATGCAGCAATTCTTGGATTGAGTGTCAGTGCAAAACTTTTCCGAGGTGTTTCTGATGTCAAACTTAATTATACGGTAACTAATGGAAAAGTTACTAATTGGTCTGTAACAGTAACAGGTCTTAATTATAAAGATGAAGTTATAAATCAAGTCTTATCAAAAGACGAAGCGTTGGACTTATTAAATGCAAACAAGGAGAATGTAAAATACTATGACAATAATGCATTGGAAAATCTTAATAATTCTTTATAGTATGGTTATTTGCGTTTTCATCAGTTGTAAAAAGACAGAAGTGTATTGGAACGACTTGCGCGAAAACAAGGAAAAAGTAGAATTCACACTGACTTTCGCAAATGCTGAAAACGATGCCTATAAAAATATAAAATTCAAAACCAACTCAACAGAAACGATTCACCTTCCCGAAGGATATGATTTGAATGAATTTGAAAGTTCTTCAAATATGTGCGTTCAGATACTCCAAAATGCCGATAACACGAAAATTGAATTTTTTATAACCGATGCCGAACCTCTGCAAGAATTAGGCTATAATACAGTTCTAAAAGAAAAAGAAGGCGTTTATTGTTACTATGTTAGTTTTGCGAACAAAGAAAAAAATTTGATTTGTACGCTGTTTTCAAAAGACAATAAGTTCTCCGCTGATGTGGAAAATTTGAACACCAACAACGAAACAAACATTCAGCACTATCTGTCTGAATTAGGAGATGTCGACATCGGGTATTATTACGAAATTGAAGAGGGATATGTATCTTCTTTTACACCTAGTTATGGATACTTTATTGAGAGCAAAATCTCAGAGTATTTGCTCCAAGTTCCAGCCCTTTCCACGGGGCGCATTCTTCCGATTATCAAAAAAGATGCCGTGACGAAATCGTCTTAGTTTGTCTGTATAGCCTTTTCAACCCCGCCGTGTATAGCGGAATTTTCGTCTCTTGTTACTCCTACAAATGCCAATTTGTAGGAACAACTTATAATTCAACCCCCACATAAACGCTGTTTTTCTCCCAGAAAAATGGCCGTCTCAAAAAAATGCTCTTCCGCCACATCAGAAAACTTCTCCCTTAAATCGCAAAGATTTTCCAAAAGTTCGTCTCTTGTCTCGCCTGTCACAATAACCTCGCAATATCCCTGCTCCCGAATCTGCCTAGCCGCCCGGTTCTCAATCTGGTTCACGAAAGCGGTGTAGGGCAGTGCCTTCAGTTCCAAAAGCCTCTCTTCTGGCATAATGGGAAATTTTATGTTCACGGTGGGCTTAAATTGAAAACCAAATCTCCGTGAACTCTGTGCGTTCTGTGAGGAAGTCATTAAATATTCAAAGATTACTTCGCTCAAAGGTTGCCCTGCACTGGCCGCATAGGTTGTGCTCATGCCTGAAAGCCTGGGGTTTATTTCAATCACGAACCATTTTTTTCCATTAAAAACCAAGTCAACCTGGGCAATTCCGTCCAGCTTCAAGGCCTTTGCCATCTTTAAAAGCATCTTGCGTAATTCCGAAAGCTTGTATTTTTCGTTTTGAACAAGATTTTCTTCCAGAAAGGGGCCAATTTTCACACTCTGCTTGGGGCTTGTAATTCCGTACTGATTCACGCTGAACAAAAAAGGCGGGAGAATCTTGTAGTCGCCTTCGCCGCTTTTTCCATAAATCTCGCAGCCGAACTGGTCTCCGCTAATCATTTCTTCTATTATTCTGTCGGAAGTTGTCTTTTTTGAGCGAAGAATACCCAAAGCCTCTTCAAAATTATTCACCACATCCGCACCGAAAGAGCTTAATCCCGTGGTGTCTTTTATAATCACCGGGAATTTGAGTCTCTTGATTTGATGGAAAATTGCGTCACGGTAGACATTGCTCTTTAATTCCCGCCTGTTTCCACCGTTGATGTAAAGTTCGTGGTGCATGTACACGGCTTTTGCGCAATTCACGCCGATTTTTTCTAAAAATTCGTGGGTTCGCCACTTGTCAAAACAGATTAAGGCTGTCTCGACGGAATGACAGATTGTTCGGATTCCCATTTGCCTCAAAAAATCTGCCACCATTGCGTCTTTTACCGTAAGCCAGTCGTAGGGGGTGACATAAAAAGAGAGGGCAATGGCCAAATCCGGCTTTAAATCCGCAAGTTCCTCGGCGATTTTCTTTTCTGAATCGTTCTGAATAAGATGATATTGAATTTTCTCGGATTTTTGCGCGATTTCGTTTCCAATCAAGTCAAGCATAAACATTCCTGGAAGCTGGCTTGCGATAATAAACTCATGCTCAGGGTGCTTTTCTGCGAGAAAATCCCATTGCCCGGCCCATGAAGGAAGCGTTTTTGAAAAAATATGTTCGCCGTCGTAGAGACTTGAACTTGTGGAATAAAAAAGAATGCGCATAAAGTCAAAATATCATATTTCTCTTGTTGTGAAAATCCGCCTTTCTTTAAAATAGAATTGGATTTTTTCAAAAAATGGCTTATACTGATAAGGATATGGATAAGTTTTTGCTCGACAAAATAGAAGCTAAATTCGATTCTCTTACTGGCGTTTATGAACGCTTTGCTATCGAAAATTTTGCTCGAATCCTCATAAAAGAACAGCATCCTTTTGCCCTCATGTTGATTGATGGTGATAATTTTAAGAATGTGAATGACGGCTACGGACACAGTGTCGGTGATATGGTAATTCAGATTATAGCCCAAAGAATCAAGGACGGTGTTGGAAAAAAAGGTTTCGTTGGTCGTTTTGGTGGCGATGAGTTCATCCTTCTTATTCCTGATATTGTAGAATACGATGAAATTTGGCAGGTCTGCCGTGAAATTCATGCTCAGTTTGGGAATTTTTCTGTTCCCGATTATCCTGCAATTTTTATTACTATAACGACCGGGCTTTCTCGTTTCTCTATTGATGGATCTTCTTACGAGGAACTTTTCGAGAAAGCTGATAAGGCTCTCTATCGAGGAAAGCAAAAAGGCAGAAGCTGCTTCATCATTTACCTTGACTCAAAGCATAAAGACATCAAAATCCACTCTAGTGACGGGCCTTCGTCAAATTCAATGCAGCAGCACAACACGATTTTCAGCCTGCTTGCAAAGTCTAATGATTTACGGCAGTCCGTTCCATATCTCCTGCAATTTTTTACAACAACCCTCATGATTGACCATGTTTGTATTCAAGGCAGAAAATCAATGATTTTTTCTGAGGTTTATTCCCTTTCTCGTACAAAAGAATTTGAGTATATCGACAATGCCCTTGTTTCCCTCAATGTAAACAATTCCACATCAATCTTCTACATAAACGATGTAAATAAACTTGCCGCCAGCAATCAAAACACTCTCTTGAATATCTGCAAAAAGCAGAATATTTTCTCGATCCTCTTTGTCGAAATTTCTTATGGCGGCACTGTCTACGGCTATCTTCGGGCGGACACAACCGCAACAAACCGAATCTGGCAGAATTCTGACATGGACTTGCTTTTAACGGCTGCAAAGGCGATCGGAATGGCTCTTCATTTTCAGGGGAAAACTCTTGAAGAATTGAAATAAGTGCCATAAATTGATAAAATAGTCCATTATGAAAATCAACGGCTCACAGATTGTTATTGAGTGTCTCGTCGAACAGGGCGTAGACACAGTTTTCGGCTATCCTGGCGGAAACATCCTCAACATTTACGACGCACTTTACAAGAATTCAGACCGAATCAATCATATTCTCACTGCCCATGAACAGGCAGCGGCTCACGCGGCAGACGGTTATGCCCGCACTACAGGCAAAGTCGGTGTCTGTATGGCAACGAGCGGTCCTGGAGCTACAAATCTGGTTACTGGAATCGCCACTGCCTACATGGATTCAGTTCCGGTCGTGGCAATCACCTGTAATGTCGGCACTCCGCTTCTCGGAAAAGACACTTTCCAGGAAATCGATATCACGGGCGTCACGCTTCCAATCACCAAGCACAATTTCATCGTTAAAGATGTAAAAGATTTGGCAAAGACTTTCCGTGAGGCCTTTATCATCGCAAAATCAGGCAGGCCGGGGCCTGTCCTCATCGACATTCCAAAAGATGTCACCGCAAAAGAATGTGAATTCGAGCCTCTCAAAAAAGGCGACACAGGGCTTGAAGAGCTTGTCTCGGAAAATTCAAATTTCTCCCGCGTCGTCCGCGTTGCAAAGCCAACAGACGAAGAAATCAAACATGCGGCCGAAATTATCAATAAGTCAGAGCGGCCTGTAATTTATGCAGGCGGTGGCGTTAAAATTTCTGGAGCCGAAAAAGAACTCCTTGAATTCGCCGAAAAAGCCCAGATTCCAGTGGCGGAAAGCCTTATGGGCCGTGATGTTTTCCCGGCAAGCCATCCCCTCTGTACATGGATGGTGGGTATGCACGGAACGAGGGCCAGCAATATGGCCGTTACTGAAAGTGATTTGGTTCTTGCCCTTGGCTCACGCTTTTCTGACCGCGTAATCGGTGACCCAAAAGTTTTCGCCGCAAACGCAACAGTTCTTCATATCGATATTGACCCTGCCGAAATCAACAAGAATATTCCTGCTCAGGAGCAGCTTGTAGGCGATGTAAAAGATATTTTGACACGGCTTTTGCCTCTCATCGAAAAAAGAGACCACAAAGACTGGCTCAAAAAAGTTGATGAATGGAAAAAGGAAGTTCCTGCCTGCTATTCAGAAGTCAAAAAAGACTCAATCAATCCAAAATTCATGCTTGAAACCGTACACAAATACGCCGGAGATGATGCCTACATCACGACAGAGGTCGGCCAGCACCAGATGTGGACTGCTCAGTTCTATCCCTTCGGAAAGCCACGCCGCTTCGTTACTTCTGGCGGATTGGGAACCATGGGCTTTGGAACAGGGGCCGCAATGGGAATTCAGGTGGGGCATCCTAATGCCCGCGTCGTTCACATTGCAGGTGACGGCTCTTTCCGCATGAACTGCAACGAACTCTGCACCATTGCCCGCTACGGTCTTCCAATCGTCATCGTTCTGGTAAACAACGGCACTTTGGGTAATGTCCGCGTGTGGCAAAAGCTTTTTTACGAAAAACGCTACAGCCACACTACGCTTGATTTTGGCCCTGATTGGGAAAAACTCGCCGCCGCTTACGGAGTAGGCTACTACAAGGCGGGCAACAACAACGAATTCGACAGGGAATTCAAAAAAGCCTTTGAAAGTCACAAGCCTTGTATCGTTGACGCCAAAGTTGACATCGACGAAATGATTCTCCCGATGGCAATCCCCGGAAAACCCATCGACGATCAGATGATGAGCTGGGACAATTAAAATTAGGAATTAGGAATTCTGGTTCCGCAAAAAAAAAGCCCGGTTTTACGAAAATCTTTCGTATCGCCGGGCATTTTCTTTTTATATCTGCGTTTATCCGCGTCATCCGCGTCTAAATTCACGGGAGGGCAAGGCAATGTCCCGTCCCGCAATTATAAATTATGCATTAAAAACTAGTCGAGGGCGTGTCCTGCTGAACCGAGGACATCAACGCACTTGTGCATGTACATCTTTTTAAGCTCTTCACGGGCAGGACCGAGGTACTGGCGCGGGTCGAAGTCACCGGGATGCTCTGCGAAATGCTTTCGGATAGCCGCCGTCATTGCCAAGCGGCCGTCTGAGTCGATGTTGATTTTGCAGACAGCTGATTTTGCCGCCTTTCGGAGCTGCTCTTCAGGAATTCCTACTGAGTCAGGAATCTTTCCGCCGTACTGCTCGATGATTTTTACATATTCTACTGGAACTGATGATGAGCCGTGGAGAACGATCGGGAAGCCTGGGAGTTTCTTTTCGATTGCCTCAAGAACATCGAATGCCAGTGGTGGAGGAATAAGAACGCCGTCAGCAGTGCGAGTACACTGTTCAGGAGTGAATTTACAGCGACCGTGGCTTGTTCCGATTGAGATTGCCAAAGAATCACAGCCTGTTTTTGAAGTGAAGTCGATTACTTCCTCTGGCTTTGTGTATTTTGATTCTTCTGCAGAGACATCGTCCTCAACGCCGCCGAGAACGCCAAGCTCAGCCTCGACGGTTACATCGTATTTGTGAGCGTATTCCACGACTTTTTTTGTGAGCTCAACATTCTCGTCGTAGGGAAGGGCAGAGCCGTCAATCATGACAGAAGAGAAACCGTTGTCGATACAGTCTTTGCAGACCTCGAAATTTGGGCCGTGGTCAAGGTGAAGTACGATTGGAATGTCGCAACCCAACTCATGGGCATATTCTACTGCACCGCGAGCCATGTTGCGAAGGATGTTCGGGTTAGCGTAAGCGCGCGCGCCTTTTGAAACCTGAAGAATAACTGGTGATTTAGCCTCGACGCAAGCCATGATGATTGCCTGCATCTGTTCCATGTTGTTGAAGTTGAAAGCCGGGATTGCGTATCCGCCTTTCATTGCCTTTGCGAACATATCTTTTGTGTTCACGAGGCCAATTTCTTTGTAAGAAGTCATATCCTATAATTCTCCTATAAAAATGATTTCAAATTATATCTATTATAGTAAGTCGAAAATGGCAGAAAATCAAGAAATATGTTAAATTCATCTGAAAATAATTTATTTCTCAGAAAGGGGAAAAAAAGTCACGGAAATTGTGAGAAAAAAAGAAAAATCCTCTTTCAAATTATTTGACAAAGATGTATGCTAGAAATATAATTGTATATGATTTTGTGAGCTTTTTAAAAAGTTCTGCCGATATTAATAAAAATATGGTGTCTTATAAAAAGAACACAAATAAAGAAAAAGGAGTTTTGAATGAAAAAGGGCGTAGTAGTCTTTACTGGTTTTGCATTCTTGCTTGCCTTATCAGTTCCAGCAGTTGCACAACCAAGCTCAAAGGCCGTAGAAACAAGAATCATTGATAATTTTGACAATGTCGGTTCTCAGGATTATCAGGTGCCTGGCAAAACGGTCAATAGCACGGAAGCACATAATTGGACATGGGCAGTTCAGGCAAGTCATTATATTGATTCAGAAAAGGGATTCCCCAAGTTGGAATATTTTGAAGGACAGCCGAATTCTCTCAAATTGTTCAATAAAGAAGGTGATTCACCAAAAGTTCTCGGTGTAAAAACAAGCTATCTCCGTAAGGGTGAAAACTGGTTTGAGGTATATCCTGAGAGCGAAGGTAAGCCATACGAGATTCCGTTTGTTGGTACTGTTACTCAGGTTGATTTCTGGGTATGGGGTGCAAATTACCTTTACTACATTGACCTTTTGGTTCGTGATGCTGATGGTCGTGTTTATACACTTCCTGCTGGCAATCTCGCGTTCAATGGCTGGCGCAATGTAATCGTTCCGATTCCATCATATATCCGCCAGCATTCTCGCTTGCGCTCAGGTCCAACAATAATGACATTCGTAGGATTCCGTGTCCGAACTGATCCTGATGAGTATGTTGATGATTTCAATATCTTCTTTGACCAGCTCAAGTTCTCTACAAATGCATTGAGCAACATCTTCGACGGATACGAACTTAAAAATGTTGAATTCGGCGACTCAAGCTCAAGCGGAAGCACATCATCACAAGGAGAGGCTAAATAATGAAAAAGTTACTTACAGTTGCTATTGCATTGGCACTTTCTGCGGCAGTTTTTGCACAGGATAACAATCGTCAGAATGACAACGAGAGCCTTGCTTCGCCAGATCCTACTGTAATCGGAAATGATTCAGCTCGTCAGGCTCTTCGCGAAGTTTCAGTTGACCGCTATGAATTGGAAGGAAGCTGGAACGCTCATATTTCTCCTGATAACGGTGTAATCAACGCTCGTCTTTTCGATGGAAATCCTTTGGCTAAAGAACCTCTCAAAGGTGAAGAGGAAGCTGAAGATTCACGCGTACTTGGTATTAAAGTTGAATTCTTCCGCCGTGGAGTTAATTCATTTTTCATTAAATCAGCACGCCCGATTCCAATTGAAGGCGTAACAAAAACGATTTCTGTCTGGGTCGCAGGACGAAACATGGATCATCAGATGTATGTCCTCGTTCAGGATTACAACGGCAATAACTTCGAGTTGTACCTCGGTTCACTCGGCTTCTCTGGCTGGAAAAAGATGTCTGTTGCTGTTCCGCCAACTCCGGATGGAGAGCATGGAATTATCCAGTCTTCAGCTTACAATGGTGTAAAACCTGGTCTTCGTATCGTTGGATTCCGCGTTGACTGTAATCCGATGCTTGCTCGTGGTACATACTATATGTATCTTGATGATCTTCGCGCTGTTACAGACCTTTACGATCTTGAAAACCGTGATGAAGACGATATGAACGATGACTGGTAGTCGAATTTAAACAGATTCTTCTGTAAAAACCCGTTGAATTTTCAGCGGGTTTTTTTTTATGTCTTATGCTTTTATTTTTTTTTATTGCAGACTAATCAATGCTTGTAAGTCTCTTTTATAAAATGTAAAATAATTGTATATGAACTTGAATAGCTTTAGAATTAATGCTTATAAAAATACCGAAAAAACAGAATCTGCTAAGTCGGAATCCGAAAATAATATCCAGAGACCTGTTTTTGAAAAAGTGTCTGGTATCAAAAATCCAGAGCAAAATATAAATCAAGCGGAACATCATAAAACTATAAACGAAATCTTTGACAAACGCTTTTTTCCTCAGTTAAGCGACAAAAATTTTCAAGGAAATGAATCTGCTCGTGTTGCTGCTAAAGCCCTTACTTCTGGAGGTTTGATAAAAGTTCCGGAGCAACCACGGGAAAAAGACGGAAAAGAGAATATTTATCGTCGTGTCGCAAAGTTTCTTATGCTTATCGGAGTTGATGAGGCCGCAAAAATCTTGCCCCATCTCACAGAAGAGCAAACTGAAAAAATAATTCCAGAAATAGCTTCGATTCGTTATGTTGAGCCGGAAGAAGCAACAGAGATTTTAAAAGAATTCCAAGGGCTTGTAAAACAAGCGCGGGAAGAGGGGGGAGTCGATACAGCCCGTGCTATTCTTGAGAAAGCTTTCGGAACACATAAGGCCAGCGTTATACTCGAAAAAACGACCAGTAATATTTCAGGAAAGCCTTTTGAATATCTTGCTGAATCTGACAGCGACCGGGTTTCCCTTTTATTAAAAGATGAGTCTAATGCGGTGAAAGCTCTTGTTCTGTCCTATCTTAATCCTAAAATTTCTGCCCAAGTAATAAATGCCCTTGAAGTTGAGGATAAAAAAGATGTGGTCATGCGCCTTGCTAAACTCACTAAAATTTCTCCAGAAATCGTTCAGCGTGTTGATAAGGCACTTCAAGAGAAAATGAATCATCTTGCAACTTCAAAGTCGGATTCCATAGACGGAAAAAATGTTCTTGCACAAATCTTAAAGCGCATGTCTCCAGAGGCGGAAGAAGGAATCTTGAACAATCTTGCCGAGCAAGACTCTGAACTTGGTGAGGATTTGCGGGAACGGCTCTTTACAGCTGAAGATATTATCAATGCTGATGACCGTTTTATTCAAGACAAGCTGCATGATATGGATGAGGAAGAAATTGCTTATCTTATCGCTACTAAAAAAGAAGATTTCCGAGATAAGATTTTACGGAATGTGTCTGAAAACCGCCGAAAGTCGATTCTTGAAACAGAAGAGTTCCTGCATCCTATGCGAAAAAGTGATTGCGAGAAGGCGACGGCTCAGTTTTTTGCGACTTTGCGACGAGCGCATGAAGACGGAAAATTGTACATAAAAGGAAGAGATGATGAACTCTATGTCTAAGCTGAAAAAAGGCGATATCTATAAATCTTTTGAAGTCCTGAATGTTTTTGAAGTTGCTGATTATCATTCTACGGCAATTCATCTCAGACACAAAAAAACTGCTCTTGAAGTTTTCCATCTTCTTAATGATGACAGCGAGAATCTTTTCGCATTTGCATTCCGCACGCCTAACACAAAGTCAACGGGCTTGGCTCACATCATTGAGCATTCTGTTCTTTGTGGTTCTGAAAAATATCCCTTAAAAGATCCTTTTGTCACAATGTCGAACCAAAGTGTGAAGACATACCTTAATGCGATGACCTATTCAGACAAAACTGTCTATCCTGCAAGTTCGATTGCTAAGGCTGATTATTTTAATCTTATGTCAGTGTATGGGGATGCTGTATTTTTCCCCCGGCTCGACCGCGAGATTTTTATGCAGGAAGCTCATCGATTTGAGGTGGATGATAAGGGCGGGGTTTCAATTCAGGGTGTTGTCTATAATGAGATGAAGGGAAGCTATTCTTCTTTTGATTCCGTAGCGGCTGACATTTCCCTTGCAAGTCTTTTAAAAGGTTCGATTTATGAAAAGGATTCTGGAGGAGATCCTCTTGAAATTCCTGATGTCACCTACGAAGATTTTTTGAATTTCCATAAGACCTGGTATCGGCCAGACAATTGTTTTGTGTTCCTGCACGGGAATATTCCGACAGAAGAGCAACTTGATTTTTTACAGGAACAATTTCTCTCGCGCCTTGAAAAAAAATTCCCTGATATCGATGTGTCGGAAGCGGCGATTAAAAAGCGTATTTCTGATTTTCGCAAGCTGGTAACTCCGGAGAAAATTAATGAGCCATTCGTCCTTTATGCAGAGGGCCCCAGTGGAGACGGCGAGGAAAGCAACACTGTTCTGGTAAATTGGCTTTTAGGAAGGGCAGAAAATGCTCTTTCTGCCACAGAAAAGGTGGTACTCACAGGAATCTTGTGCAATCATGACGGCTCACCACTTCAAAAGGCTTTGCTAGAGTCTTCTTTAGGAGAGGATTTAGCGCCTCAAAATGGACTTTTTTCATCGATTTTTACATCAACGCTTACCCTGGGGCTTCGTGGTGTAAAAAAAGGTGATGAAAGAAAAGTTGAAAAAGTCGTGCTTGATACGATAAAAAAACTTGTTGAAGATGGTATTTCCCAAAAAGATGTCGAATCAACTCTTACAACGCTTGAATTTTCCCATCGTGAAATAAAGAGGGGGAACGGACCTTTTGCCCTTTCGCTTATGGCTCGCCCTATTTACGGCTGGCTTTACGGTGACGGCATCGAAAATCAGATTCGGCTGCGCTCTCATCTGGATGAAATCCGCGCAAAAATTGAGGAGGATTCTTCTTACCTGAAGAATTTATTTAAAAAACTTTTGCTCGAAAATAAAAGCCGTTCTCTTGTTGTTGTCGCTCCGTCAAAAAATTACACGAAAAAACGGGAAAAAGCCGAAAAGGAGCGTGTCGCTGATTTTTTAAAACACACCAGTATAGAGGAAATCAAGGCAGAAAACGATAAACTGCATTCTTTCCAGCAGAGTGATGATGATACGACTTGTCTTCCTCATCTTACGCCTGAAGATTTTATCACAGACGGAAAACCTATGATGAACAGGCCTGAGACCGAAATCGATTTTCTTGAGGGCTATGATACATCTTCTGTTCCATTTATAAAAAATGTCGAAAATACGAACGGAATCATTTATCTTGACATTGGCTTTCCTGCGGATGTGCTTTCTCCCAAAGATTATCCTCTCTTGCCAGCTTTTGCTGACTGCGTGACGGAATGCGGCTGGAAAGATCTTGATTGGGCAAAATCTGCTGAGGAATGTGCTCTTAATACTGGCGGACTCGGCGTAAATCTTCTCACAATGGAAGGCCCTGATACTGAAAACGCGCGGAAGCTTTCCCAAAAATACAATTGGATTAAGCGTGACTGGGTGATTTTCAGAATGTCGATGCTTGAGGAAAAATCCGCTGAGGCCCTTGCACTTTTGAGTGATTGTCTGACAGGAGTTGATTTTTCTGACGAGAAGCGCGTGCAGGATATTCTCACCGAAAGTAGAAATGATTTTGAAGCTTCGGTTATTCCTGACGGGCACACTTTTGTATCCAATCGCGTCTGGTGCAATCTCTCTCGGAAAAATGCCGTTGATGAAATTTGGAACGGGTTGAGTCAGTATTTTTCTATCAAAAGAATCGCTTCGGCTCCAATATCAGAAACACTTCATTCATTTAAGAGGATTTTCAAGGAAATCAAAAACGGAGGGGCTTTTATCCATGTTACAGCGGAAAATTCGGGCTTTGAGAAGATAAATTCTATGCTCCCTTCGTTTATAGATACAGTCGGTCTTTCGGCCCCAAAGAATCCTTTTGCTTGTAATGACGAAGATTTTTATGCGCTCACAAAAATTGAAGGGGAGGTTAGTGCTGATTCTGATTCCGAGCTTTTTGTCACATCTTCTCAAGTTGGTTATGCTGCCGAGTGTATTCCGGCTTCACGATATGAAGATGAAGCTAGTTTCACGGAGGAAGTCTGCACACACTGGCTTTCGAATAATCTTCTATGGGAGAAAATTCGCACGATTGGAGGTGCTTATGGTGCCTTTTGTAATGCTGAACCAATGGTCGGAGCGCTCATTTTTGCGACTTATCGTGACCCGAATCCTTTTGATTCCTGCGATGCATTTGAGCTTTGTCTTAAAGAAGCGAGCGAACTTGATTTTTCTGAAGAAGAGGTTGTTTGCGCGATAATGGGATGTTACAGTCATTTCATTCAGCCTCAGTCGCCGAAAGGCAGAGGATCAAGCGCCCTTACCCGGCTTTTGTATGGAATTTGTGATGAAGACCGAGAAAAAAAGATTCTTGGAATCTTACATTCTAATCCAGAAAACTTAAAAGCTGGATTTAAGCGGCTTTATGAATTTTCCCATGCACAAAAAACAGAGAAAATAGAGAATTTTAAGAAGAAATCAATAATTTCTGATAAAAAATCGCTTAATGAGCACGGTTTTGCTGGAAAAATTATACACCTGCCGTTATAATTAAAAAGATATCTTTTTGGAGAATCCTATGAAAAATGAAAAATTTGATACTTGTATAAAAATGATGCGACAGCTTGTTTCTGATATTCAGGGAGCTCCTCTTCCCAGTGAGGATTTGGAACCTGAATTGTATCGCATTTGGTTCGAACATGTGCAGAGTGCTGGCATTGCGTGCCTTCAGTATCTTGACGATAATTTTCCTCTCGAAAAAGAGAATATCGATAGTACGCTCAACAAGTTCCTTAAATAGGGCCTCCTAAACATTTATTCCTGCCTGCTAAAGTTTGCTCCTTAGTTTGTCGAGAATCTAAGAAGATAGAAGTTTAAAATTGAATTAAACTGTTTTGGTGGGCAGAAATATGGCAAATTCTAAAGTAAACAAGCGTTTTGACCAATATGTACTCCGCGGAAAATTGCGACAGGAAGGTTTTGAACGCTGGCGATATGTTTTTTCAGCTTTTAGTAAGGCAACCGGTCAGGAACGAAAGTTTTTTGTCGAATTATTTATCGTAAATCCTGGAATATCTCCCAAAGTTGCTGTGCTTAGTCAGAAGTCTCGGCTTGCACTTTCGGAGTCAGATTTACAGTATGCTCTTGCAGGTACAGCCTCAGCAGCTCATGCTAATGATGAGATTGCCGTTTTGCCGTCTTATGTTCTCGTTAAGGCCGGTGTGTTTGGTTCAAACGGTAAGCAGATGAATAAATTTCATGCTTCATCAATGTTTTCATTCATAAAAAATACAGAAACATTTAAAGTCGGAGACTGTCTCTTTAGATCAAACGCTTTGTCTGGTTCTGTTGTAGTTTCTTCTCAGGATTTGCGTATCCGACCAGAGCTTTTATGTAATGCGGGAGCAATGAGTTGGGAGCTGAAATTTGAACGTATAATTGAGTGTAGCCCTCTTTACAACCGGAAGCATTATTTATGGACACCGCTTGGCGTTAAGTCTGTTTTTTCCGGAACAGTGCATCTTGATGAAGAGGAATATGTTGTCCTTCCAAAATCATCAAATGGTTATATCGACAAAAGCTGGGGAATAAGCCCGAATTCTCCATATTTTCATATTTCTTCATCAAAAATGACAAGCATAATTTCTGGCAAACAGATGCTGAATTCTTGTTTCTCTCTGGAAGGCGAATTTGGTGGAAAATTATGCGCATATTTGAATTTTGAAGGTGAAAAATACACTGTTGAGAATCGAGGAATTTTCAAAAAAGACGCAATAATCCACGATTGCTCTCAAATGAGCGACAGTTCTGACGGAGACCGAGTGCATTGGACTGTAAGCATTCATAAAGGTCGCTTTGTCATTGATGTCGATTTATTCTGCAAGGGCAAAGAAATGTTTGTCCGAGATTATGAAATGCCTCAGGGAAAACGCTGCCTTTTAAAAATCCTGGGAGGTGTCGGTACTGGAGAAGTTCGTGTCTATAAAAAGATTGGAAAAAATCTTGAGTTATTGGAACATGCGAATGTTTACGACGCAATCTGCGAATTTGGACAGACCGAAGAAGTCGGAAAATAAAAAAAATATAAAAAATTAAAGGATTTGATATTGACACAAACTCGCAATTTCTATATAGTTATTCTCACATTGCATTCCCCGATTGTGTAATGGTAGCACCTCAGATTCTGGTTCTGATTGTGGGGGTTCGAATCCTCCTTGGGGAACTAAGCTGACAAAAGTCAGCTATTTTTTTTAAGGCACAAGCCTTTCGGCCGCTTCGAATATCGGTTTAGTTCGCCGCCCTCTCAAGGCGGAGAGACGGGTTCGACTCCCGTAGTGGCTATGGAAGAAATCTCGGCTCAGGTCGAGATTTTTTTATTTAACGGTGAATGCCGCACCGCTATGGAGCAATGCCGCAGGCAGTCGGAAGCGTAGCGGACGACCGGGCGTGAGTGAGCCAGAGAACAGCGGCGGCGAGTTGATTTTGCTTATGAATAATAAATCTGCTTTTTTGAATGGTCTTGCGGCTGGCATTCCAATCGGTCTTGGCTATTTTGCGGTTTCCTTTTCTTTGGGCATTGTGGCCAGAAAGGCGGGGCTGAATCCCGTACAGGGCTTTGTGGCCAGCTGGTTTAACCTAGCTTCGGCGGGGGAGTATGCGCTTTTTACGGCCATTGAGCAGCTGGTCACTTATTTTGAGGTCGCGCTGATTACTTTTGTGGTAAATGCCCGCTATCTTTTGATGAGCTGTGCTTTGAGCCAGCGGATTTCCCCTGAAACGCCTTTTTTCCACCGTTTTTTTGTCGCTTTCGGAATCACGGACGAAATTTTCGGCGTGTCCATTGCTCAAACTGGCGCGCTGAATCCTTTCTATAATTACGGTGCTATGGCTGTGGCGGTTCCCTTGTGGAGCATAGGCACTTCCTTGGGGATTATCGCGGGAAACATGCTTCCTGTCATGGTGGTGAACGCTCTTTCGGTGGCCCTTTACGGCATGTTCATCGCCATTATCATTCCCCCTGCCAAAAAGAACATGACAATTGCCGCCGCCGTGGCAGTGAGTTTCGCCTTGAGCTGGGGATTTTCGATTCTGCCCTTCGTGAGGGAGCTTTCCAGCGGTAACAGGACGATAATCCTGACGGTGGCCATTTCGGCTGTGCTGGCCTATTTGAAGCCGGTTGAGGAAGAAGAAAAATGACAGGAAATATTTACATATACATTTTTACGGCCTGGTTTGTCTCTTATTTGATTCGTGTGCTGCCGCTTACTTTGATTCGGAAGCCTATTGAGAATCGCTTTATCCGCTCTTTTTTGTATTATGTTCCTTATGTTACTCTCTCGGTGATGACTTTTCCTGCCATTATTCAGGCGACCGGCTCGGAGATTGCGGGGCTGGCGGCTCTTGTGGTGGGAGTCCTGCTCGCTTTCTTTGGGGCGGGGCTTTTCCCTGTAGCCATTGCATGCTGCCTTGTGGCCTTTGTTGCCGAATGGCTGGGAAATTTGATATAATTATCTCGTGGAAAGGTCAGAAAAAAATTACTCATTCAAGAATATACATCGCGTTGATGGCGAAAAAATCGTCATTCAAGGGGCACGGGAGCACAATCTCAAAAACATCTCCGTGGAGATTCCCCGCAACAAGCTGGTCGTTATTTCAGGTCTTTCAGGAAGCGGCAAGTCTTCCCTTGCTTTTGACACGCTTTTTGCCGAGGGCCAGCGCCGTTACATGGAAAGCCTTTCTTCCTACGCCCGGCAGTTTTTGGGCAGCATGGATAAGCCTGATGTGGATTTAATCGAGGGGCTTTCTCCTGCAATTTCCATCGAACAGAAAACCACTCACAATAATCCCCGGTCAACCGTGGGCACGGTCACTGAAATCTACGATTATTACCGTCTTCTTTTCGCCAGAATTGGCCACGCCCACTGTCCTAACTGCGGACGAGAAATCAAAGAACAGAGCGAAGACCAGATTATCGACACCATTATGTCCTGGGGAGAGGGAAGTCGCATAACCCTTTTGGCTCCTGTCATCCGGGGGAAAAAGGGTGAGCATCAGAAAATCATCGAGGATGCCCAGAAGTCGGGTTTTGTCCGTGCCAGAATCGACGGCCTTATGGTGGAGCTGGACGATTCAATCAAACTTGACAAGCAGAAAAAGCACACAATCGAAATCGTCGTTGACCGAATCGCAATCAAGGAAGATTCTCGCAAGCGTCTTGCAGAAAGCGTTGAGGCGGCCTTGCAAAGCTCAAACGGAGTAATAGTGGTTTTGCGGCGGGTGGAGGACGATAGCGAGAAGGGCTGGCACGAAGAAGAAGTCTTTTTCAGCCAGAAAAATGCCTGCCCTGATTGCGGAATTTCTATCCCTGAATTGCAGCCACGGCTTTTCTCATTCAACAATCCCTTTGGTGCCTGCCCGGAATGTACGGGAATCGGCGAAAAAATGGAATGGGACGCAAAAAAAATCCTTCCGGACGAGTCTCTTTCCTTTAACGAGGGTGCTTTTCCTTTCTACAATCCCGACAGCGAGTGGAACCGCTCTCTTTTCGGAGCTGTTGCCGAGACCGGCGGATTTTCCCTTGACACTCCAATTAAGGATTTGAGCGAAGAGCAGAAAAATTTCCTCTGGCAGGGCGACGACTCAAAAATCATGCACTGGATTTACCAGAAGCAGAGCGGCGAGGGCTATTCTGAGTACAAGCGGCCTTGGATCGGCGTTTGGGCTGACATGAAGCGTCGTCACAACGAGGCCTGGGGTGAAGCCCAGCGGGTCCGCATGGAAGAGCGTTTTATGTCGGTGTCTGAGTGTACCTGTTGCCACGGAAAGCGCCTTCGAAAAGAGGCACTGGGCGTCACTCTCGGCGGAAAAAATGGCAAGAACATCATCGACTTGTGCGGCTTGAGCGTAATCGAAAGCCTTGATTTTATCGAAAAACTGGAGCTGACCGAAACCGAAAAACTTATCGCTTCCCAAATTCTAAAAGAGATAAAGGCCCGCCTCTCTTTCCTGAAAAATGTGGGCTTGGATTACCTTACTTTGGAGCGGTCTGCCGGCACTTTATCAGGCGGTGAGGCTCAGCGAATCAGACTTGCCACCCAGATTGGAAGCGGATTGACCGGCGTAATGTACATCCTTGACGAGCCTTCAATAGGACTTCACCAGCGGGACAATGAGCGGCTTATCGAAACCCTCACTTATCTCAGGGATTTAAAAAATACGGTCATCGTTGTGGAGCATGACGAGCAGACTTTGCGGACTGCGGACTGGCTCGTTGACATAGGACCTGGAGCCGGCGTTCACGGCGGAAATGTCATCGCTTCGGGAACTCCTTCTCAGGTCATGGAAGTGAGCGAAAGCATTACCGGCCAGTATCTTAAAGGCACTCTTTATATGGCTCTCCCAAAGGAAAGGCGGAAGGGTAACGGTAATTTCATTTCAATCAAGGGCGTGCGGGAGCATAATCTTAAAAATATCAGCGTGGACATTCCTTTGGGAACTTTCACCTGCATCACGGGCGTTTCTGGAAGCGGAAAATCCACCCTTTTAAGCGATGTTTTTTATCCTGTGGTGTCAAATACCCTTATGCGAACCGATTACAAGGCAGGTGAGCACGACTCAATCACTGGAATCGAACACATCGACAAGGTAATCAACATCGACCAGAGCCCAATCGGCCGCACACCTAGAAGTAACCCGGTCACCTATGTGGGTGTTTTTGACAGTATAAGGGAACTTTTTGCTTCCCTTCCTGACTCAAAGGCCCGCGGCTACAAATCGGGGCGTTTCAGCTTCAATGTGAAGGGCGGCCGCTGCGAAAACTGTCAGGGAGCGGGAACGATTACCATCGAAATGAACTTCCTGCCTGATGTTTTCATTCAGTGCGATGTCTGTCACGGCCACCGTTTCAATCAGGAGACTCTGGATGTGCGCTACAAGGGAAAGAATATTTCCGATGTCCTCAATATGACAATCGAAGAGGCGGCGGATTTCTTCAATTCCATTCCGCATATTTCCCGTAAGCTTGAGACCCTAAAGAGCGTGGGCTTGGGCTACATCCAGCTCGGCCAGTCTGCCCTCACTTTGAGTGGCGGCGAGGCTCAGCGGGTAAAGCTTGCCACGGAACTTGCCCGGCCTTCCACGGGAAAAACGCTTTATATTTTGGACGAGCCGACAACGGGTCTTCACTTTGCGGATGTAAAAGTCCTCATGGAAGTGATTCAGCGGCTTGTTGATAAAGGCAACTCCGTCGTGATGATTGAGCATAACCTTGATGTAATCGCTCAGGCCGACTACATAATCGACCTGGGACCAGACGGTGGAAACAAGGGCGGTCAAATCGTAGACACCGGCACCCCTGAGGAAGTGGCCTCCCGCTGGCAGACGACAGGAAGCTATACAGGAAAGTTCATCGAACAGACCCTGGCACACGCTCACAGGTAATGAATAAAAGTTTTTTTGTGCTTGTTTTTTTGATTTTCTCTCTTTTTTCTCTTCCGCTTTTTGGCGTGGAGAGGGAAAAATCCGTGATTTCTATCGATCAGGCGCAGAAAGTTGAGAATACAAAAGACGCCATTTCGGGCGAAGACTGCATCGTTCTCACAGGAAATGTCAAAATCTCCGTCAGCAGGGGAAGCTCCAAAACTACAATTAACGCCGAGCGAATCAATTACAACCGTGCCACAGAAATGCTTTACGCAGAGGGCAGCGTTTCCCTCACCCAAAGCGGCGGTAGTTCCGGCGGCGAGACAATCACGGCCTCAAGTCTTCTTTTTAACACGGCCACCCTTGAAGGCGTTTTCGACAATGGACGAGCCGTGCAGACTTCAAGCGATGCAATCAACCTTCCCTCAGGCTCAACTCTTATCGTTGCAAGTGATGTTTTCGGGCGTGACTCTGGCGGCACAATTGCCTTTAAGTCAGGCGAACTAACTTTCTGTGATGACGAAAATCCCCACTGGCGCATCAAGGCTTCACGAATCTGGCTTTTACCCGGCGGTGAATTCGCTTTCTTGAATGCAAGGCTTTTTGTCGGTCATGTGCCCCTGCTTTATCTTCCTGCCTTTTACTATCCTAAGGACGAATTGATTTTTAATCCTGCTTTTGGTTACAGACATCGTGAAGGATATTATATCAACACAACAACATATCTCTACGGGAGAAAAAAATCTGATGCGCTTAGTTCTGCTGATATCAATACCAAATTAAATTCCAGTAGCTCAAGTTCTAGCTCAAGTGACGATAAAATCAATTTTTTCAGTCTTATGAATACGAACTCAATGAAAGAGCAGAAGAGAGAAGGGCTTGTTCTTCATAATCTTGATGAGGATTTCAAGGGGGATACCTCCAAATATTTTAAGGTCATGGCTGATTATTATGCGAATATGGGTGCGATGGTCGGATTTGACGGTGTTTTTGCGCCTAACTCTGTCCTCACGAGCCTTAATACAAACCTGGAACTTGGATTTTCGAACACTATTTTCAGGAATGATTCGCTTTACCTTGCAAAAAATGCTTCTGGCGAAGTCATAAGCGATAAGTCGAATTTCATGGGAATCGAAGTTCCTTTCCGTTATCAGGCGAATCTCAAATTCACGATTGCAAAGCCTTTTTCGCTCACTTTTTCAATGCCGATTTATTCTGACCCTTATTTTACCTACGATTTTAACACTCGTGCCGAAACGATGGACTGGATTGATTTCGCTATGAACGGAGTGGATGCATCTTCTGCCACTGATGAGGTGACTGTCAGCGAGACATCTTCTTTTACATGGAGTCTCAACGGTTCTTATTCTCTCAAAATCCCGGATCTGATAAACCCTTATATTACAACACTCTCCCTTTCATCATTCAGCTCGTCAATCGTATTTTCATCTATCGCATTATATAATGGACTTTCAGAAAATGAAAAAAAAGCGGAACTTTCAAAAGATTCGAGGTATCAGTCTGATTCAAATTGGATAACTTACACTCCAGAACGAAAATTCTATTATCCGTCTCAGGTGACGCCGTTCAAGTTTAGCGGAAAAATCGCCGGAACGCTGATTCAGTTGCCTTTTAAGAGCAATCCTACTGATAAAAACGAGAAAGATGGGCTAAAACTCGTGGCGCCTAAAGAAATTTCGTCTGAAGAAAATTCTGCTTCTGAAACAATAGATGCGACTGTTGAAGAGGAGTCTTCTTCGCCCTTGCCAGAAGATAAGAATTCTCCGGTGCTTGCTGATTCTTATCTTCCTTTGCTGACTACGCCGAACTTTTCCGTCACGGATATCAGCTTACTTTCCTATTCATTGGGCTATTCTGTTTCTCCAGATTTTACATCACAATTTTCTTATTCTCCAGAAATACTCGGTACGCCGGAAGATTTTAATTGGAATGACATGCAATCAAGCTATGTACAGATTAAATCCCCGACCGTTCTTACGAGCAAAATCGCCTTCAAAGATAGTTTTCTTTCTTTAACGGATACTTTTACTTTTGAGCCGCTTTATCAGAATCACCCATACCTGAAAATAACCGATACTTCTTCTCAGGGAGGCTACACGGAAAGTTCCGCAAAATCCGTCAAAAAAACTGATTATTCTGCACGGAAAATGGATTTAACGGATGTAAATGCACTTTCATTAAGGCCATTTTATTATACAGAGCATTTTTCAGAAACCTCGCTTACATGGAACACGACAATTAAAATGGTCAGGATGAAATACACTGGTGCTGACGCAAATTCATCCGATCCTCAGGCAGAATGGGAATACCTTACGACTGATTTGACTGACGAGGATTGTGTCACTGTTCATAACTTAAATCTTGTTCTTGGTGCAAATGAATTCAATAAAAAAGTTTATCAAACTCTTTCTCTTACAACGACACTTCCTCCTCAGGTTGATGAGTATAAAGGAGCACTTACCCTCGGATTTCCTTATATTGTCCTTTCAGCGGGAGCGGGCGTAAAACAGAAAAGCTCTACCGATGAGACATGGATAAAGGAAAATTTCACGCAGTCCCTCAGTATAAATATGCTGGCAAGCAAACTCAAATTTACTCAATCCTATGTTTACGACTGGGAAAATGAAGAACATGATTCATTGAAATTTGCCTTGTCTGGCTATGGTTTGCAGGCTGCTTATACGGCTTCTTATGTGGCAGGCTATGATTTTGAATCGAAAAAAGGTTGGAAAATCAAGTCTGACAAAGAATTTCAACCTTACCAGTTTAGCCTTGCCTATGTAAGCGGAAACAAGACTTTTAAGCATTGGGCTGACAGGATTTCAGCCGCCCCTTCTATTTCCACAAGTATCGTCTATGATTTTCTTCGCCCGACAAGCAGTTACTTTAAAATTATTCCAGCTCTTACATTCAAAATAAATAATTTCCTTAATATCACATTCAGCATGGAGTCAAAAAACAGCGTCATTTACAGATATTTCTGCTCTGACTCAGAATATGTTGACAAATATAGCGGCAAGGGCGAGAGAAATGTTATACAGGATTTGATGGATTCCTTCCGTTTTGATGACGAATCGCTTAGAAAATCCAGCGCATTCAAGCTTCAGACTCTGAAAGTTGAGGTCACCCATGAGCTAGACGATTGGGACTTGAACTGCTCTTTCAGTGTAAAACCTCGGCTTATGACAACTTCCACAAAAGGCTATTCTGGTGACGGAGAGCATTCTTACTATGATTTCAGCCCCTATTTTTCAATCAGCGTTGTGTGGCGACCTCTTTCCAGCATGAAGACTCAGATTGTCGATGAATATGGAGAATGGCAACTTAATCCGAAATAATTTCCGTTTTTTTTGTACGGAAAAATCTAAATATTTCTCAATTTTGTCCTAAAACATGCCGATTTTTAGATTGTGCGTTATATATGTTCTGGAAAAAGTAAAAAATTTTTTGATATATTATACGGTCGTATCGGTGAGGAAGGGGATTCGATACGCTACTGTGAAAATTCTCTGATTCTTCTTCGGGAACTTGTTTTGGACGAGTGCTCCGCGGATATGATTTTTCTAGAATATGAAGAGAACAAGGGATTTTCTGATTTGATTTTTAATTTGCTGGATTCAAAAAATTTGAAAATCCCGCTGATATTGCTTTGTGATTATGCGAAAAGTGAAAAAGAAAGAGTCAATTTTTGGCTTTCTGAGAATGAGTTCAAATATGACAGTCCATTCTTACATCCCCTGATTCCGATTTTCAGAAAGATAAGTGCCGCAATGGAATGTGATGACTTGAAGTATTTTTATTCAAATAATGATGAGAAAGGCAGCCTGCTTGAGAAAATTCGCCAGACTAACAAACTTCCCCCTGTCGCCTACAATCTTCTTAGTTTTTTATATAAAAATAACGATAGGGACATATCAATCAGAGAAATTGAAAAGAAACTGCATATTTCTGCGGAGTCAGAAAAAATCCGAAAGAATGTCGCTTATGCATATCTTTCAAAGTTAAGAAAATGTTTTGAGGAAATCCCGCGTTGCACTATGGAACTTGTGCGAACGCGGAAAGGTTTTTACAGATTGTTTTTGCGCTGATTACTGAATCCGCGCCTTGATGAATTCCATCTTGAGCTCTTTCATTGCCTCGGTGAGGGAGACTTTGTAGATGTGGGGGTTCAGGATGCGCTTGTATGAGCCGTCGAAGCTTTCAAGCTGCTTCTGCATTGTTTCCCTTGCCTTGCGCAAAACCTCTGCCTCGCTGATTTTTTCGCCGACGCGCTTTCCGCCTGAGACCACTTTTTTGAGAAGGGGCTCAACCTTTGCCGCCGTGAAAGTGAACTGGCGGTAATCCACCATGGGGTGATAGTAGCGGTATTCCTTGCCGCTTTCGATTTTTTCGTTTTCCAGTGCGATGATGTCTGCCTTTGCGTTGCCATCTGCGTCATAGAGCCGGTAAACATTCTTGATTCCAGGATTTGTGTTCTTTTCGGGATTATCGCTGAATTTCATGGCGGCTTTCATTTCGCCAGTGGCCTCGTCGTGGCGGGCTCCCAGTTTGTAAACGCCGGTGAAGCTGGCCTCGTTTCCGCCTGTTACCATGTGGGTGCCGACGCCCCATGAGTTAATCGGGGTGTCCTGCTGAACCAGCGTTTCGATGATTTCTTCGGTAAGCTCGTTCGATACGCAGATTTTTGCCTGCGGGAAGCCTGCCTTGTCCAGTTCCTTTCGGACTTCCCTCGTGAGATAAGAGATGTCCCCAGAATCCAAGCGGACGCCGAAGTTGTATCCCTTTTCCACAAGCTCACGGCCCGCGATGATTGCGTTTTTTATGCCTGAGCGGAGAGTATCGTAAGTGTCAATCAGGAAGACTGCGTTTGTGGGGTAAATTTTCGCATAGGCACGGAAAGCCTCCAGTTCTGATGGAAAAGCCATAATCCAGGAGTGAGCCATAGTTCCCATGACCGGGATTCCGTAGATTTTTCCTGCCAGAGTGTTGCTTGTTCCAGCCGCGCCTCCGATAAAGGCCGCCCTTGTTGCGCTCATGCCGCCGTCTGGCCCTTGGGCGCGGCGAAGTCCGAATTCCATGATTCCGCCTTTTTTGCTTGCCAGCCAGACTCTGGCCGTTTTTGTGGCGATAAGGCTCTGAAAGTTGATGATGTTGAGAATGAGCCCCTCTACAATCTGGGCTTCGATTAAATTCGCGTGGATTCTGACAATCGGCTCCTGTGGGAAGATGATTGAACCTTCCTCAAAAGCGTACATGTCGCCGGTAAAGCGGAAATCCTTGAGGAATTCTAGAAATCCTTCCTCAAAAATGTTCTGGCTTCGAAGGTAGGCGATGTCGTCCTCGCCGAAAGTGAAGTCCGTGATTGCGTCGATAAGGTTCTCAAGACCTGCGAATACGGAAAATCCGCCGTTGAAAGGCTGTCTGCGGAAGAACATGTCGAAGACGACCTGATGGTTCATCTTGTTTTTCCAGTAGCCCTGAGCCATTGTAAGCTCGTAGAAGTCGGTGAAAAGGGCGTTGTTTGTGATAACGCTTTTTTGTGGTTCTGCCATAAATTTACCTCTTTAAAATTGAAAGATGTTGTTCTCCAGCGTTTACCGACTTCATAAGCGATAAAAACCGACATCTTTAAGCATTTTAGTGAATTTTTATGGAAGGGGGAAGTCTCCCAGGGCAAGGACATTATATTGTATTTGTATTAAAAATGGCGCGAAGGAGTAAAACGACTTACGGGAAGGTTCGCTTTTGTGCTGCCGCGAAAGCGGCAAATGTATATAATTACAAGCACAAAACGCATGTAGCAGGCGAGCCTGCGGTCCCGATAAGTCGTTTTTACGACTGGGAGCCATTTTTTAGGCAGAAAAAGTTATAATGCCCTTGCCATGTTAGTGAACAGCCCTTTCACCGCCACTCGCTAGGCCGTTTGTTGTACTTGAAAGTGAATCTTGCTCCAAGGTATCTTCCTACGAAGCGGCTCATAAAAGCGGTGAATTTCCACTTTGCCGACCATAATATGATTTTCTTGCCCCGCCTTGCTTTTTTAAGGCAGTGGGCGACTACGGCGACCGGGTCTTTTCCGTGGAGAACTTCTTTTCTTGCTCCGTTTGAGGCCACATTCGCAAAGTCAGTGCTCACGCTTCCGGGGCAGAGGGCGCTCACTCGGATTTTTTTGTCTTTCAGCTCAGCCGAAAGTGCCACCGAGAATGACAGGGCGTATGCTTTTGTGGCCGCATAGACCGCGAAATTCCCTAAAGGCAGAAAGGCCGCAAGGGATGCCACATTGATAATCGAAGAGCCTTCGCGCAAAAAGGGCAGAACCGCACCGCAAAGGCCTGTGAGAGCCGTGCAGTTTAAATCAATCATCTCAAGTTCCTTTTCCAGTGGAGTGCTGGCGAATTCTCCGTAAGTGCCGAATCCCGCATTGTTCACCAGCATGTCGATTTCATAAGGGCCGGAAATCTTCTCTGTGGCAAGAAAGGTCTTGAAAAGTGCGACTCCTTCCTTTCCCGCAAGATTCATGGGAACAATTTTGACATTAGGAAAATCCCCTTTAATTTCATCTTTGACCGACTCAAGTTTTTCTTTATTTCGGGCAAAAAGCCAAATCTCGCTGCTTTCTGTTTTTTCGTCCCTTGCAATCTGCCGTGCAAATTCCGCGCCCATGCCGGAACTTGCGCCCGTAATAATCGTAATCTTTCGCATGAGAAGATTATAGCACAAAAAGATGAATTAGAGACACGAATTAAAAAAAAATGTAGAATCAAAGCCATGAAAAATCATCCGCGTTCATCTGCGTTCATCAGCGTCATGCGACATCCTGTCGCGACAAGTTTTTTTTGCAAAAAACTTGCGGTTTTTCCGTCTTTTTCCCACATCCGTGTGGGCTTTTTACTTCTAATTGTATTTTCTTTGCTTTCCTGCAGCAAAAAGCTCTCGCCGGAAGAAATTGAAGCTCAGCGTCTTTTGGAACTTGCCCGGCTGGAGGAGGCAATTCAGAATGCGAAAAATGCCGCCATTTCAGAATATGTCTCTTCTCTTTCCGACGAAGTAAAAATCTCCCAGCTTTTTCTCGTGAACATCGAGGGGAATCAGAAATATTCTGCCGTCGAAAAAACTGGCTCTCTATACGGAAAGGCAGGCGAGGGAAATCCACTTGTGCCCGGCGGTGTGCTTCTTTTTTCTTATAATATCTCGAAAGATCCCCTTGAAACTTTTGAATACATCAAGTCAATTCGTGATTTTTATCTTGAGAACGAGAATCTGCCCCCTTATGTCGCAGTCGATCAGGAGGGCGGGGATGTGAACCGGCTTCGCGGGCTTACCAGCGTGCTCTGGGCGCAGAAAAAAGTCGCCGATTCCTTTTCCCTTGAAGGCGCGTCTGCCCTGTATTCGGCTCAGGCCCGCCAGATGAAAAATCTCGGTTTTCACATGAATCTTGCCCCTGTGATTGAGGTTTTGACCGAAAAAAATCAGGATTTTCTGGATACCCGTTCTTTCGGAAATCTTGAGGCTGTCCTTTCTTACGGAGAAGTTGCCATCAACTCTTACGAAGAGAATGAAATCGCCGTGGTCTTAAAGCATTTCCCCGGAAATTCCAACGCGGATCCTCATATCGGTCTTCCCAAAATTGAATATAGTACAGGGGAGTGGGATTCATATTTAAAGCCATTTGAAGTCCTCCTTCCTAAATCAACGGCCATGCTTATGAGCCACGCTATTGTTCTTCCAGAAGAAAGTCCTGCTCAAGGCGAAAATTTTCGGGAAAATCTTAAACGCCCTGCCTGTTTTTCTTCCTATTGGATTCAGGAGGTCGCAAAAAAGCAGTTCGGATTTACGGGGCTGGTATTTTCAGATGATATTTTCATGGGTGCGCTGGCAAAGAACGGCTATCCGCCGGAAAAAGCCGCCCTTGAGTCAATCAAAGCCGGCGTGGATGTAATCATGCTCTCAGAAAAGCGTTTCGGAGGCGTGGCAGGTATCCTTCTTTCAAAGGCAAAAGAAGACCCGGACTTCGCTAAAGAAATAAACCGCGCCGCCGAGAATGTAATCCGCTACAAAATTAAGGCTGGAATCCTTGAGCTGATTGAAATGGACGATGGAGCAGAGGAAAAATCTCAAATGAAAAACTCGCTCCTCCCAACGAGCAACGAAAAAATCCCGGCTTTCACCTTACGCGTGAACCCGAATTACAAGGAATTTGACCTAAAAAAATTCGATGATGATTATAAGGCCGGCATGAAAGCCTTTGAGATGTCAAAATGAAACAAAAAGACCGTAACAAAAAACTTTCCGGCGCGGAAGGATTCGACTCTTATTACTCAAATCTCTTTGGCGTGCGCTGGCTTTCCATAAAAAAAGCTTTCTCTCTTGAGCCAGATTATGCCGAATGGAAGGCTGGCGGAGAAAAATCCTACTTTCTGGATTCAGGCTCTGTGAGGGCGGCTGTCTCTCTTCCCCTTGAAAATGCGACCGATATCCTTGATTTGTGCGCGGCTCCCGGCGGAAAAACCCTGATTCTTGCCTCGAACATGAATGCGGGCGCAAATCTTCTCTCAAACGAACGCTCCCCGGAGCGCAAAAGTCGGCTTTTAAATACAGTGCGCGACTGTCTGCCTGAGTCCGTGCAGGAGCGGGTGCAGGTGATTTGCAAGGACGGTGCGGTCATGTGCAAGGCAAACGAGGCTTCTTTTGACGCGATTCTCCTCGATGCTCCCTGTTCTTCAGAAAGGCATGTACTTGCGGACGAAAAATATCTTTCAGAGTGGTCGCCTTCCCGCATCAAAACGCTTTCAATGGCTCAGTGGGCGCTTTTGTCGTCAGCATGGAGAATGTTGCGGCCTGATGGATTTCTTCTATATTCGACCTGTGCCCTTTCCCCTGAAGAAAATGACAATGTAATCGAGAAACTTCTCAAGAAATTCGATGATGTGCAAGTCTGTCAGCCAGAAATTTCCCTCAACTATAAAGATTTTACTGATTCTGAACTTCCCGACTACGAAAACACGAAATTCGGCGCTCACATTCTGCCAGATAAAGCCAATGGCGCCGGACCTCTTTATTTTTGTCTTTTAAAGAAAAATCACTAGACACAGTCCCGAATATTTTGATATTATCTAAAGACATATTTGCATTAGTGTTTTTTATGAACACAAGGAGGAATGTTGGCAGATTCAAAAGGGTTGCGAATCAATGAACAGATTCGTGTACGAGAGGTCAGACTTGTTGACGAAGAAGGGGGAAGAAATGGAATAATTTCCACGCGAGAAGCCCTCGAACTTGCAAAAGATCGAGATCTTGACCTTGTAGAAGTTTCGCCAAACGCAAATCCGCCGGTTTGTAAAATTCTTAACTATGGCAAGTATCGGTTCGAGCAGGAAAAAAGGCTCCGTGATTCCCGCAAGGCCAATAAAGCCCTTAAGCTTAAGGAAATTCGTATGCAGCCAAAAATCGGCGCAGGCGACCTTGATACTAAGGCAAAACATGTTCAGGAATTCCTTGACGAAGGTGATAAGGTTAAAGTCACAATCCGTTTCCGCGGTCGTGAACTTGCCCATACCGAACTCGGCTACGATGTTCTGAACGAAGTATTGAAAAGGCTTGTCGAAGGTTCATACTCAATCGAAAAGCCTGCCGCAATGGAAGGGCGATTTATGTCTATGACATTAAATGCCAAGGCCAAATAACCTAAAGTCTTAAATCTTTCCTTTGAATAGGAAGTACTTTAGTTACAAAAAGAGGTGGCTCAAATGCCAAAAATGAAGACAAAGAAAGCCGCAGCTAAGAGATTCACTCTTACTGGTTCAGGCAAAATTAAGTACAAGAAGATGAATCTTCGCCATATTTTGACGAAAAAATCAGCAAAACGAAAGATGCATCTTCGCCACGCAGGTATCCTTTCTGAGGATTCTTCAGCAAAAATCCGCAAGCAGTTGCTTCCGTACGGTTGATTTTAAGGTTATAAGGAGTAAAGAATGTCTAGAGCAGTAGATGGAACAAAACGAAATAACCGCCGTGCAAAGATTCTTAAGCTTGCTAGCGGTTTTACAGGGCGCCGTGGAACAAACTACAAGGCAGCAAAAGACGCAGTAGTAAAGGCTCTCCGCCACGCTTATGTTGACCGCCGCGACCGCAAAGGTGATTTCCGCCAGTTGTGGATTGCCCGTATCAACGCAGCAGTTCGTGAGGAAGGTCTTTCATACTCACGCTTTATCAACGGTCTCAACAAAGCAGGTATCACATTGAACCGCAAGGCTCTCTCAAACCTCGCTATTGAAGATCCTGCAGCTTTCAAAGCAGTCGTTGAGGCTGCAAAAAAAGCTCTTGAAGCGTAATTCTTTTTTACTAAAAAAGGAAAATTTATGATTTCATTCGATCAAGTTCTGTTATTGGAAGAAAAGGTTGAAAGCGCTGTTAAAAAAATTGAACAGCTTAATGCTGAGAATGCTGCTTTGCGTAGTAAATGTGCAGAGCTTTCAAATGCACTCGAGGCAAAATCGGAGCAGTTTTCATCTTTTGAGTCTAATCAGAGCAAGATCGAAGAGGGAATCTTAAAGGCTCTGAGCCGTCTCAATGCCGTGGAGAATGTCGTTCTTCAGGCTTCGGCGACACAGAGCCCTTCTGTTTCAAGTCAGGTGACTCAAATTCAGAGTGCACCTGTTTCAAATTCTGAAGACCAAATACCTGTGCCAGAGCCAGTTTTTTCAGAGTCTCAGGCGGTTGCTTCTGACAGAAAAACTGTTGCTTCTCAAGCGGAAAGTCTCATGTCGGTCGATGAGTCTTCTGTTCAGACTGTAGGGCGGTCTCCTGATTCTCTTACGCCTGATGTTGATTTTGAATTCGGTGAAGAATCTCCGGTAAACGAAAGCTCGCAGGTAAGTCAGTCTGGAGATTCCTCAGAACAATCCGCAGGTTCTTCTCAGCAACCTATGTTTGATATCTTCTAATCTATGGGTTCACTTCAAATTGATGTCTTTGATCCATCTTTCGTCATTCAAGTGAATGAGAGTGATGAGTATCTTCACAAACTTCTCGGTTATTATAAAAAAATTATCGAGCGAATTCAGAATAATGGAGCGTTAAAAAATCCGCTTCAAATCTCTTCTCTTGCAGGAATTATGCTTTGTGATGAATTGTACAAGGAAAAGTCTAAGGCGCAGCTTGCGAAAGGTGAGGGGGCTGATGTTTCTGGAATTTTTGCCGATGAGAATGAACGCAACGAAGCCGAGCGTCTTACCAAAATGATGATAGAGAAGATTGAGAAGGCTTTGCAATAATGTTCAAATTTTCTGTCTGGGTGGACGCCGATTCTTTTCCTGTAAAGGCTCGTTCTTTTGCTGTATCACATGCTTCTTCGAAAATGGTTCCCCTTGTTTTTGTCGCAAATCATGAAATTAAATCTGAAAAAACAGTGCGAATGATTCTCTGTAAAAAAGAAAAAGATGCCGCTGATAATTATATACTCTCCCATTGTGGGAACAATGATATTGTCCTGACTAGAGATATTGTCTTTGCGGCCCGCTTGCTAGAAAAAGAAATTAAGGTGATGAATGATCGAGGCTTTGTTTTTACAAAAGATAATATTGCAGATAAATTAAGGGAAAGGGAGTTTTCCCTTAACATGGCAGAAATCGGGCTTGGTGGCGGAAAAGAAAATTATTACGGCGAAAAAGAGCTTAAGAAATTCTCGACCGTTTTTAGCGAAGAGCTGCAAAAACATATTATCGCGGATGTTTATAATATAAAGAAATAAGAAAGTTTTTGTAATTCTGGCAGGTGTGTGTTTATTTTTCCATGCGCTCGTATGCAGCATTGATAGAAATAATTCGTTCTTTTACTTCAAGGAATGCAAGTACAAGGGCTGGATCAAACTGTTTTCCAGAAAGGCTTTGAATTTCCATAAAAGCGTCATCAATTGACCATGCCTCTTTGTAGACCCTGCTGTGGGAAAGGGCGTCAAATACATCTGCGATTGCGACAATCCGTGCTGAAAGTGGAATATCTTCCCCTTTGAGCGGCTGACATTTTTTTATTGGCTGTCCGATTTCGTATTCCATGTAATTGATGCGCCCGGGGTATCCTTTTTCGCTTCCGTCCCACCATTCATGGTGATGGAGGGCTACATCTCGTGCCATTATGTCAATCTCAGATTCTGGTTCGGTGAAAAGTTGCGCTCCTATGCAGGTATGCCCCATCATAATTGCTCTTTCTTCGTCTGTGAAACGACCTGGACCTGGTTTTTTTAATATAACATCTGAAATACCGACCTTTCCTAAATCGTGGCACTTTGCGGCGATTTTGAGAATATCTCGGAATTTCATTTTTTCTTCTTTCGCAACCTTGTGATTTAGCGCCCATTGGTCATAAATTTCGAGGGAGAAATCCGAGACGCGCTCGACATGTGTTCCTGTTTCTTTCGGGTCTCGGAATTCTGCCATTCGCTGCATTCGCTTAATCATGTTGCTCGTGAGGTAAGTGTGCTCAAGAGCCTGAGTAACGCTTGAAGCGAATTGTTTTATGAATTCGACAGATTCCGTACTGAATGCTATGACCGAGCCGTCTGCATCTTTTGCGTTTATGACTTGAAGAACTCCTAAGGTCTGACCGCTGCTTGTTATGAGCGGAAGAGTGAGCATTGATACCGTTTTGTATCCTGTAGAGATGTCTGTACTGCTGTTGAATTTATATTGTGTGTCACCTTCAATATTGTATGCGTCTGGAATGTTAAGGATTGTTCCCGTGCAAGCGCAATAACCTGCTATAGAAGTTTTTGTGATGGGAACCGTAAAGTATACATAAGGAGATTTTGCGTCAGGACGAGAAGGTTTTTGGCTGTCATTCTGAGCGTACTTGATGCGGAGGAGTTTATTTTTGTAGGCATGCTCTTCGTCTGCATATGCGATGGCTGGCACCGAAGACGGCTGTTTATCTTCGATTACATATATGGAACCTGCGTCTGCGTTTGCGATAGCACGCGCCTCTGTAAGAATTCGTTCCAAAAGGACATCTGTATCGCGTATTTCATTGAGAAGTTTTTCAGTTTCGAAGACTTTTTGTAATTTTATTGCGTTTAGAGGTTTTTTCATTTTATTTCCACATCAATTACATCAATTCTAAAGTATAATTTAATTATTTCAAATAGTCTAGAAAAATTGAATTTTTTTAAGTATATATTTTAAACATATTGTAGAAACGAGAATTTTTATAAAAAAAACAAAAAAAATCATAAAAAAAAGAAAAAAAACAAAACAAAGTGTTGACAGAAAAAAGACGGCGTGATATATTCATTGTCACCCGCTGACGACAGCGCCGGCGGGAAAGTTCTTTGAACGGAAAAGCGAGTGAGGGAAAGACGGAAGACACAGCGGCGGGAGGCGGCGATGTAGGTGAGTCGCAGACCGGACTGAGAAACAGAGACCAGTCCAG
>ODAI013279032.1_pt1 | contig 32624 bp, 28 predicted proteins | sample 1539321 | NCBI WGS metagenome assembly ODAI01 (sample SAMN02144231, study PRJEB22623) | gut metagenome | biome: sheep rumen | host: Ovis aries | place: New Zealand
GATTACAGGTAAGAAGTCGGTAGTGGGCAACAACGTGTCTCACTCGCTTCGCAGAACAAAGAGACGTTTCGATGTCAACTTGTTCACTAAGAAGTTCTACTATGTAGAGGAAGATTGCTGGATTGTGCTCAAGGTGAGCGCAGCTGGTTTGCGAATCATCAACCGCATTGGTCTCGACGCTGCTTTGAAGCAGGCTGTTGCAAAGGGACATTGCGAATGGAAAGACATTCAGGTTATTGGCTAATCACATTAAATTAAGGAGATTCAGAAAATGGCAAAGAAAGCTAAAGGCAATCGTGTACAGGTCATTCTTGAGTGCACAGAGATGAAGGATAGCGGTCTTCCAGGGACATCAAGATACATCACTACAAAGAACCGCAAGAACACTCCCGACCGTTTGGAGTTGAAGAAGTATAACCCCATCCTTAAGCGAATGACAATTCACAAGGAGATTAAATAATTTTTAGACAACTATGGCAAAGAAAACAGTCGCAACCCTTCAGAACAAGGACGGTCGTTCTTACACGAAGGTCATCAAGATGTTCAAGTCGCCCAAAACTGGTGCATACGCATTTGATGAGAAGATGATTCCTGCTGATTCTGTAAAGGATTATCTGAAGAACTAATTCCGAAGCCTTTTTTGGCAAATATAGCGGGACGCAATGTCAGCAAAATATTGTCATGTGATGCCTTTCAGGTGTTGAAATGACATGAAAAATAGATTACCTCTCCAATTTTTGGGGAGGTTTTTTTGTATTCTCGCCGAAACTCTGTACCTTTGTAACTTTAATTCGTGTGTTTGCCTCCTGAATGGGCTTCCACCGTGTTCAGACCAGTCAATTTTAATTAGTAAAGAAGAAAGGGTAAATGTATGGGATTTTTTGATTTGTTTTCTAAGAAAAAGAAAGAGACATTAGATAATGGTCTTGCCAAAACGAAAGAGAGCGTGTTTGGCAAGATAGCTCGTGCTGTGGCTGGAAAGTCGAAAGTGGATGAAGATGTGCTGGACAATTTGGAGGAGGTGCTCATCACGAGTGATGTGGGTGTGGAGACGACATTGGAAATTATTCGCCGCATAGAGGAGCGTGTGGCAAGAGACAAATATGTCGGCACAGACGAACTGAACAGAATCTTGCGTGAAGAGATAGCCGGATTGTTGACCGAGAACAACACGGCTGATACGGAGGGTTTTCAAATTCCCGAAGGCTCCCACAAACCCTACATCATTTTGGTGGTAGGCGTGAATGGAGTGGGGAAGACCACCACCATCGGCAAATTGGCCTATCAGTTCAAGGAAGCAGGATTGAAGGTCTATCTTGGTGCAGCTGACACCTTCCGTGCTGCAGCCGTGGAGCAGATTTGCATTTGGGGTGAGCGAGTGGGTGTGCCAGTGGTGAAGCAGCAGATGGGCAGTGACCCAGCCGCTGTAGCTTTCGACACGGTTAGTTCAGCCAAGGCCAATGGAGCCGATGTGGTGATTATCGATACGGCGGGGCGTCTGCACAACAAGATTGGCTTGATGAATGAATTGACAAAAATAAAGAGTGCCGTTGCGAAGGCTGCTGGGCATGAGGCCGATGACGTAATGCTTGTTTTGGATGGTTCTACCGGCCAGAATGCTTTTGAGCAAGCCAAGCAGTTCACGAAAGCCACCGAAGTAACTTCGATGGCCATCACGAAGTTGGATGGCACAGCCAAAGGTGGTGTGGTCATCGGCATCAGCGACCAGTTCAAAATTCCTGTGCGCTATATAGGTTTAGGAGAAGGAATGGAGGATTTGCAGGCATTCAACCGTAAAGCGTTTGTGGATAGTTTGTTTGGAGAATGAGAAAAAATACAATAGATATCATCACGTTGGGATGCTCGAAGAATCTGGTGGATTCTGAGCGGCTGATTCGCCAGTTGGAGCTGAATGGCTACAGTGTGACGCACGACAGCGAGCATCCTCAGGGTGAGATTGTGGTGGTGAACACATGTGGCTTTATTGCCGATGCGCAGGAGGAGAGTGTGAACATGATTCTCGAATTGTGTCAGGCAAAAGAAGCGGGACGTGTGAAACAAGTGTATGTAATGGGGTGTCTCTCGCAGCGGTTCATGAAAGAACTGGGTCATGAGATTCCCCAGGTGGACAAGTTCTATGGGAAATTCGATTGGACAGAACTGCTGTCCGACCTTGGAAAGGTTTATCAGAAGGAACGTCAGTATGAACGACGTTTGACCACCCCTAAGCATTATGCCTATCTGAAAATCTCAGAGGGGTGTGACCGGCATTGCGCCTACTGTGCCATTCCTCTTATCACAGGACGCCATCAGAGTCGCTCGATGGAAGACATCATTGCAGAAGTGGAGCACTTGGTGGGCGAGGGAGTGAAAGAGTTTCAGTTGATTGCACAGGAATTGACTTACTATGGCTTAGACCTTTATGGAGAGCAAAAAATAGCGGAACTGGTGGCGCGCATGAGCGATGTGCAGGGAGTGAAGTGGATACGTCTTCATTACGCTTATCCTATGAATTTCCCTTGGGAACTGCTGAAGGTGATTCGTGAACGGAAGAACGTGTGTAAGTATCTCGACATAGCTCTTCAGCACGTCAGCACCAAGGTGCTTGCCAACATGCAGCGTCATGTGGATAAGGAGGAAACTTACGAGTTGATTCGGCGCATCAGGCGCGAGGTGCCAGGCATTTGCATCCGCACCACCTTGATGGTGGGTTTCCCTGGTGAAGGAGAAGCTGAGTTTGAAGAACTGAAAGAGTTTGTTCGTTGGGCAAAGTTTGACAGAATGGGGGCCTTTGCTTATTCAGAAGAAGAAGGTACTCCAGCTCAGAAGAATTTTGCTGATGAAGTGCCTGACGATGTGAAGCAGCAGCGGCTCAGTGAGTTGATGGACCTCCAGCAAAGTATTTCCGCCGAAGTTCAAGCGGCAAAAGTGGGGCAGGTGCTGCCTGTCATCATCGACCGCAAGGAAGGCGAATATTATGTTGGGCGCACAGAGTTCGATTCCCCCGAGGTGGATCCTGAAGTGCTGGTGCCTGTTAGCGAGGGGCTGTTGAGAAGAGGGAATTTTTATAATATACAAGTCGTTGATTCAGACGATTTTGACCTTTACGGTAAAGTGGTAAGATGACAAACAAGGAATTTTTGGAGAAAGTCTCTCGGAAGACGGAACTTGAGTTGGAAGAAGTGAAGGAATTGTCCTCCACGCTGATTGGTGTTGTGCTGGGAGGCGTGGCTGAAGGCAACACGGTGGCGATTCAGGGGTTTGGCGCCTTCGAACCTCGTGCGAAAGCCCCTCGAAGAATATACAATCCGACAACGAAAACATACATCAATGTGCCTTCGAAGACAACACTCAGCTACAAGATGAGTGCTGCGCTGAAAGATCGCCTAAATATGGAATAGCCTATGAACGAGAAACTATCATTTCAAAACATTTCGGACATTCTCGCTCAGAAATCGGGCTTGTCGAAGAAATCGGCGGACACCTTTGCCAAAGCCTTTTTCGACACCATCATGGATGCGCTTTATCAGGGAGAAGAGTCCATCAAAATCAAAGGATTGGGAACTTTCAAACTCGTTGCAGTAGAAGACCGTGAAAGTGTAAACGTGACGAATGGCGAACGAATCCTTATTCCTGGGTATAAAAAAGTGTCATTCTCGCCTGAAGATAGCGTACTGGCTATTTTGAATCCTCAATCTGATGAACCAATGGAGTCAGACGTTTCAGCCGTAGGAGTGCCAGCCGAGCCAGAAACTTTTGTGGTGGAAACTTCTGCTGAGGCAGAAACCCTTGCTGATGAAATTCCTGCTGAAGCAGCAGAATCAGCAAACGACTTGATGACTGAAAGTGAAGCCATAGAACAACGCATTCGAGTGCCAGAGCCAACGCATGTGGAGGAACCCATGAATGCTTTTGGTGGCATAGACATGCTAATTTCCACTCCAGAAAGTGTGGAAGAGGTGCGTCAACAGTTTGAGGAGGCGAAGGCGAAAATGGATGTTGCCATAGAGGAAGCACGAAAGGCCAATGCTGAAAAACTTCGTCTTGAGAAGTTGTTGGAAAGATTGGAGCATTACACAAAGCCGGAATCCCTCTCGCCTGATGCTCGCCCAGCTCTTGCCGAAGAGCCGCAAACATCAGAAGTGGAGGAAAAGTCCAGTATGCAAGCCAATGTGGCAGCTGTGGAAGAAAAAGCGGAAACAACCCCGGAAGAGCCATCGGTGGAGGAGAATGCTGCCGACGAGCCATTGGCAGCAGAAAAAAAGAAGGATGGAGGAAAGAAAACCCGACGGTTCTGGCTCGTCGTCTTGGTGTCTTTGTTCTTGGCAGCTATCGTATTCTTCCTGTACAGAACTTTCCGCAGCATTGAAGCAGTAGAAAATGTGGCTGTGGTGGAGAAGCCTGTGAGCGGCACGTCAGCAAAACCTTCCTCCACAAAGACATCTTCAGGGAAACCCTCTCAACCAAAGGAACAGTCCCAAACGGCCAAGCTCGATTCTGCCACAACGTCTGATGCCTTGAAGAAGCAAGAGGAAAAGAAAGATACAACCACTACACCTTTACAGCCAGAGAAGGAGCCTGTGAAAGTGGAACAGAAGCCTACTCGACCTCAAACCCACAGAGTGCGGCCAGGTGAATCGTTGACCCGTATATCCCAAAAGTATTATGGAACGAAAGATTCTGTGCGGGCAATCTTGCGCATCAATACTTTCAGAGACCCTGACAACATACCTGTAGGGGCCACCATAAAACTCCCGTGACAGCGTGTCGGAGGGCACATTTATTGTCAAACTTTTCCTTTCGTCTGCGGATTGTACGTTTGTCGAAACGTTTAACTATTCTTAAAAAGCAAAGGATTCAAGGTTTTTTCACATTTCCGAAGGGTGAAGTGTGAGAAGAAAACCGTAACTTTGCATGTCGTTTTAAAATAAAGATAGTAAAAAAGACAAAAAGAATATGGCAGAAGCTATTGACATTCGTGAATTGAACGAGAAAATTGAACGCCACAGTGCGTTCGTGACCAATCTGATGGCAGGTATGGATCAGGCCATCATCGGACAGAAGCATTTGGTGGAATCCCTCTTGTTAGGCTTGTTGAGCGATGGACATGTGTTGCTCGAAGGTGTGCCCGGACTTGCCAAAACCAAAGCCATCAAAACTTTGGCATCGCTGATTGATGCGCAGTTCAGCCGCATTCAGTTCACTCCCGACCTTCTTCCTGCCGACGTGATTGGTACGATGATTTACTCTCAGAAGGACGGCGAGTTCAAAGCCAAGAAAGGCCCCATCTTTGCAAACTTCATTTTGGCAGATGAAATTAACCGTGCGCCGGCCAAGGTGCAAAGTGCCCTGCTGGAAGCCATGCAGGAACGTCAGGTGACTATTTCCACCAGTACATACGAACTTCCTAAGCCTTTTCTTGTATTGGCCACCCAAAACCCCATTGAGCAAGAAGGAACCTATCCGTTGCCAGAAGCCCAGGTGGACCGCTTTATGTTGAAAGTGGTTATCGACTATCCAAAGCTGGACGAAGAAAAGAAGATTATTCGTCAGAACATTGCACATGAGAAGCAGGAAATCCGTCCCATCATGGGAACGAAAGAAATTGAGGAAGCACGCAAGGTGGTGTGTGAGGTATATTTGGATGAGAAGATTGAGCAGTATATCGCTGACATCGTGTTTGCCACCCGCTACCCCGAGAAGTACAACCTGAAGGAATTGAAAGGCCTGATTGGATTTGGCGGCTCTCCTCGTGCATCCATCAATTTGGCTTTAGCAGCCCGCTCCTACGCTTTCATCAAGCATCGTGGCTACGTCATTCCAGAGGATGTGCGCGCTGTGGCTCAGGATGTGCTCCGTCATCGCATCGGCTTGACGTATGAGGCTGAGGCAAGCAACGTGACGAGTGAAGAAATTATCAGCAAAATTCTGAATAAGGTCGAAGTGCCATAATGGAAACGGAAGAGTTATTACAGAAAGTCAGGAAAATTGAGATTAAGACCAAGGGACTCTCGAACAACATCTTTGCGGGCGAATATCATAGTGCCTTCAAGGGTCGGGGTATGGCATTCAGCGAAGTGCGCGAATATCAGTACGGTGACGATGTGCGCGACATTGACTGGAATGTGACAGCTCGTTTTGGGAAGCCATACGTGAAGGTCTTTGAGGAAGAACGCGAATTGACTGTGATGCTCTTGGTCGATGTGTCTGGCTCTCTTGACTTCGGTACTCAAGTGCAGTCCAAACGTCAGTTGCTCACAGAGATAGCCGCAACTTTGGCTTTTTCAGCCATTCAGAATAATGATAAAATTGGTGTGATATTCTTCTCCGACAAAGTGGAAAAGTTCATTCCACCCAAGAAGGGACGAAAACACATCCTTTTCATCATCCGCGAACTCTTGACCTTCTATCCTGAAAGCAGTAAGACCGATGTGGGGCAGGCAGTGGAATTTATGACCAATGCCATCAAGAAGCGTTGCACCGTCTTTCTGCTGAGCGACTTTTTCGATCCTAAAGACTACGCCAATCAGCTCACCATAGCCAATAGCCGTCATGATGTGGTGGCACTGCAGATTTACGACCGCCGCATGGTGGAACTGCCCGATGTGGGCATTGTGAAGATGTTGGATGCCGAAACAGGCAAGGAGACATTTATCGACACCTCCTCCAGTGCAGTTCGTCGTGCTCATCATGAATGGTGGGTGACGCATCAGTCTTGGTTGAAAAACACCTTCTCCAAATCGAGTATTGACCACATATCGGTCCGTACTGATGAAGACTATGTCCGTGCGCTGATGAATCTTTTCAGAAAACGAAGTTACAGTTAAATTAATTGGTGATGAGTTTGCAGAAAATCAAATATGTTATTTCGTTCATCCTCATTCTGTGGTTGCATTCAGCTTCGTCTGAAGCTCAAGTGACAGTGGAAGCAAAATTGGACTCGGCCGGTATATTTATTGGTCAGCGTATTGGCTTGACTTTGGAAGTCACATCCGATGCTGGCAAAGAGGTGGAATTGCCCGAATGGGACTCGTTGCAGCTGGTTGAACCTGGATTGGAATTTGTCAGGGCAGATAAGCCCGACACCAGTTATCTGAACGATGGCAAACGGATGGTGCTCACCCGTCGCTATTTTTTCACGTCGTTCGACTCAGCCCTCTATTTGATGCCAGCGATGAACGTGCGGGTGGAAGGGAAGGACTATTCGTCGAAGAAACTGGCTCTAAAAGTTTTCACACTCGATATAGACACGTTGCATACCGATAGCATCTTCCCTATGAAAGCCGAATTAGCTCCTCCTTTTGATTGGGCTGAATGGCGGCAGGTGATGTGGCTCTTTGTGTTAGCTCTATTCATTGCTGGTCTGCTGGGGTACGTTATTTATCGTTTGAAAAACAATAAGCCCATTATTCGTCGCATCCGCAACAAACGTCGTCAACCTCCTCACAAAGTGGCGATGCAGAAAATTGAACAAATTAAGGAAGAGAAAATGTGGCAGAGTGAGGATTCGAAAGAATACTACACCCAGCTCACAGACACCTTACGCAATTATATCAAGGAGCGTTATGGCTTCAACGCTATGGAGATGACCTCGTATGAGATTATCCAGAAACTGCAAGAAGTCAACGATGAGGAGGCTATCAGTGAATTGCGTGAACTCTTCCAAACGGCCGACTTGGTGAAGTTTGCAAAATACAGTACGCTCATCAATGAAAATGACCGCAATCTGGTGAATGCTATAGAATACATCAACCAAACAAAGCTGGAAGAGCCAGAGCAGAAACCCCAGCCAGAAGTGATTGTGGTGGAGGAGAAACGTTCCAAGATAGCTAAATACACCCTCATCGGCAGCATGATTGTGGCAGGTCTCGTACTGCTGGGAGTGCTAATATTTGTGGGATATAGAATTTACATGTTGACACTTTAGAAATAAGAGGAGTAGAAGATTAGAATAATAGAATAAGGTAAGATGGAATTTAAGAACCCGTTATTTTTCCTGTTGCTGTTGGTGCTGGTGCCCTACATTGTGTGGTATGTGCTCCGTTTCAAACAGAGCTTACCTTCGTTGAAGGTGCCCGATACAAGCAAGTATGTGAAAGTGCCCAAGACTTTCCGTCTTTATCTGATGCACTTGCCTTTCGTGTTGCGCATTGTCCTCATTGCTTTGGTGGTGTGCATTTTGGCGCGTCCGCAAAGCAAACATTCGTGGAGCAATACTGATGTGGAAGGCATAGACATCATGTTGTCGGTCGATGTCTCCACTTCCATGCTGGCACAAGATTTCAAGCCTAACCGTGTGGAAGCATTGAAAGAAATAGCGCAGCGTTTCATCGAAAAGCGCCCGAACGACAATATCGGTTTGACTATGTTTGCCGGCGAAGCTTATACGCAGTGTCCCCTCACCACCGACCACGCTGTGCTGATGAATCTCTACAACAGCGTGGACTGCAATATGGCTGCACGAGGCATCATTGACGATGGCACTGCGATTGGTGACGGCATCATGAATGCTATTTTGCGCTTGAAAGAAAGTCAGGCAAAATCGAAAGTCATCATCTTGCTCACCGATGGCGTAAACAACAGTGGTAACATCTCTCCGCAGACAGCAGCTGAAATTGCTAAGAAATATGGCATACGCATCTACACAATTGGTATTGGCCGAAACGGAATGGCTCCCTATCCGTTGCCAACGGGTGGTACGGCTATGCTGCCTGTGGAAATAGATGAACAGACAATGACCAAAATTTCTACCGAGACAGGCGGACGCTATTTCCGGGCACAGAAGAATGATGAATTGGATGCCGTCTATCAGGACATAGATGTAATGGAACGCACCAAATTCAATGTCAAACAGTTCAGCCGTCGTGGTGAATTGTATCAGCCCTACGCTTTGGCAGCCTTGGTGGTGCTGTTGTTAGAGATTCTTCTGCGCACTGTTGTGCTGAAACGGTTGCCATAAGGTGGTTCTGATGAATTGGACACAAGAGGCCATTCAGGGAAAATTGAATAATAAAAAATACGAAGTAAAAAGTAGATAAAGGTGTTTAGATTTGAAAGCCCCATATATTTGTATCTGTTGATACTCATTCCTGTGCTCGTTGCACTCTACGTGTTGCTGCAGTACAAGATGAAAAAGCAAGTGCTGAAGTTTGGAGACCCCACATTGATGCGCGAGCTGATGCCCGATGTGTCCCCATTGCGGCGTCATGTCAAGTTCATATTGATGATGTTGGCATTGGGACTGTTGATTCTTGTGTTGGCTCGTCCTCAGTATGGCACACGAAACGAAGAAGTAAAGCGTTCGGGCATTGAAGTGGCCATCGCGGTGGATGTGTCCAACTCTATGCTTTGTCAGGATGTCAGCCCCAGCCGTTTGGAAAAATCAAAAATGATTGTCAGCAAACTGGTGGAGCAGTTTGATGAAGACAAGGTTGAACTGGTGGCTTTCGCAGGTAGTGCCATCACCCTGTTGCCCATGACGAGCGACTATGTCTCGGCGAAGATGTTTCTTGACCAACTCAACCCTGCCACCATTTCCATCCAAGGCACCAATGTGGCAGAAGCCATCACACGAGCCACAGCGGGCTTTTCGAAAAAGACGAATGTGGGACGTGCCCTGATTCTCATCACCGATGCCGAAGATAATGAAGAAGGGGCTATTGAAGCGGCCAAGCAAGCCAAGAAGGAAGGAATCCAGATTTTTGTCCTTTCTGTTGGAACAGCTCAAGGTGGTCCCATCCCCATGGGTGATGGCTCGTTTAAGAAAGACCTCTCAGGCAATGTGGTGACCACCAAACTGAATGAGCAGATTGGCAAAGGAATAGCGCAAGCTGGGGGGGGGCTCTATGTGCATGTTGACCAAACCGATTTGGCACAGTCTCTGTTGGAAAAGGAAATCGAGAAGATGCAAAAAGAAGACATCTCTCAATCCATGTATTCAGAGTATGACGAGCAGTTCGTGGCTGTGGCCTTGTTGCTTTTCATTGTCTTGGTGGTGGAACTTTGCATCATGGAGAGAAAGAATCATGTATTCAAGAAATTCAAATTGTTTAGTTAAATGAGACGGTATTTCTTAAGCATATTATTAATGATTATTCTCATGCCTGTCATGGCTCAGACAGCTCGCGATTTCATCCGCATGGGCAACAAAGCCTATCGTGCGCAGCAATATGAACAGGCTGAGACCTACTATCTGAAGTCGATAGCCAAAAGCCCCTCGTTCGAGGCTTACTATAATTTAGGTAATGCATACGTGATGCAGGAGAAAGACTCCACAGCTTTCGAAAATTATAAAAAGGCCGACTCTCTTGGCACTACCGACCCGATGCGGAAAGCCCGCAATTTCCACAATATGGGAAACATCTGGTATGCACAGGGTGTGGGTTCCATGCGCCAGCAGACAGGCAATGCCGCTACAGCATTTCAGCGTGCGGTTGATTTCTATAAAAGTTCTCTTCGCTGCAATCCTGACGATAACGAAACTCGCTACAATCTGGCTATGGCTCAATTCATGCTGAAAAAGAATCAAGACCAGAATGGTGGCGGAAATAACGACCAGAACCAAGACCAGGATAAGCAGAATCAAGACAAGCAGCAGCAAAATCAAGACAAGCAGCAGCAAAAGCAAGAGCAACAGAAAAAAGAAGAGGATAAGCAAGAGCAGCAGGCTCAGTCCAAACCTGAGCAGAAGAAGGATGAGATGAGCGATCAGGCAGCGGAACAATTGCTCAACTCAGCTCAGCAGGATGAGAAGAGCGTGCAGCGTAAAGTCAATCAGAATCAAAATAATAAGCGTCGTAGTTTAGAGAAAGATTGGTAAACGATGAAACCGTTATTACAGATATTCATCTTGATGATGCTTTCCGTCAGTGCATTTGCCGATGGAGACATATCGTTTCGTGCATCAGCCCCTTCTTCCGTTGAGGCTGGAGGCAAGTTTCGTGTTCAGTTCACTGTCAACACACAGAATGTGTCCAATTTTAGCGCACCCGATTTCAAGGGATTTGATGTTATTTATGGTCCTTCTACCTCGTCACAGAGCAGTTTCCAAATCATCAACGGGCACACCTCCCAAAGCAGTAGCATTGTTTACACTTTTGTGCTCATGGGTAACGATCCCGGCACTTACACCATAGGCAGTGCCAGCATTCAGGTCGATGGGAAAACCGTCAAGTCCAAACCTGTGCAAGTACGTGTCTTGCCAGGAGGTGCTGGAGGCAGTTCCAGTGGTGGAGGGTATTCCGGCAATAGCCGCACGAACCATTCCTCTCCCTCTTCTTCCTCATCTTCAGGTCCTAACATCTCAGGCAAAGATTTGTTCATGACAGCCACCGCCTCGCGCACCAATGTACATGAGCAAGAAGCTATCTTGTTGACTTACAAGATTTACACCTTGGTGGATCTTACGCAGATGGATGGAAAACTTCCCACTCTCGATGGTTTCCAAATTCAGGAAATTCCATTGCCACGCAACAAGGAGTTTACAGTCGAGCAATACAATGGACGAAATTATCGCACGGTTGTATGGAGTCAGTATCTTCTCTTCCCACAAAAATCGGGCAATCTAACCATTCCTTCCATTCCTTACGAAGGTTTGGTCTTGACACGCAACAGAAATATTGACCCCATTGAGGCCTTCTTCAACGGACAGAGTGGCTATACAGAGACAAAACGTAAAATCGCCACTCCAGCCCTCACCATCCATGTTTCCCCTCTTCCTAACAAACCTGCTGAGTTTTCAGGGGCTGTGGGAAAATTTTCTCTCTCTTCCAGCATCAGCACTAAAGAAGTGGATGCCAACGATGCCGTCACTTTGAAAATCGAAGTGAAGGGTAGCGGTAATATGAAGCTGATAGCTACTCCTCAAGTGAAATTCCCAAAAGATTTCGAAACGTATGATGCCAAAGTGAATGATAAGTTCCAATTGACCAAAAGCGGTTTGGCTGGAACCAAAGAGTTTGAGTATCTATTTGTTCCCCGTCATGCAGGAACTTACGAGATTCCAGCTACGGAATTTATCTATTTCGACACAGACGCTCGTTCCTATAAAACCCTCAAGACTGAAGGTTATACCCTCAAAGTCAACAAAGGGAAAGGTGGTTCTGGGCAGTCTGTTTCCAACTACAGTGGTCAGCAGCAGGAAATCCAACAGCTGAATCAGGACATTCGGTTCATCAAAAAAGGTGATGTAGCCCTGCACCGCCGAGGTGACACCTTCTTCGGCACATGGAAGTACATGCTTGCCTATCTCCTTCCCGTTCTGCTTTTCGTGCTCCTCATGTTCTTGGGTAGAAAGCGAATGAAAACGAATGCCAATGTTGCTCTTTCACGTGGAAAGAAAGCGAACAAGGTGGCACTCAAACGTTTGAAGACATCCAAGAAATTATTGGACGAACACGATACTGGCAAATTCTTCGACGAAGTGCTTCGCGCCCTATGGGGATATGTAGGCGACAAATTCAACATGTCTCAAGAGTCCTTGAACAAGGAAAACATAGAACAGTCGCTCAAGTCTCGCCAAGTGCCCGACGAGTACATTCAGCAATTCATGAAAGTGCTCAACGATTGTGAGTTTGCTCGCTACGCACCAGGCGACGTTAATGAGAATATGGGAAATGTGTATAATAGTGCAATGGATGCCATTTCAAAAATGGAGGACAACCTGTAAAATTGTTGAATAATCAAGAGCTAAGAATCAATAACATCCGATTAGTCATGCATACAGTTCAAAAGATATTTCTACTTGTCGTTTTCGTGTTTTCTTTTGCTGCCAGCTTTGCTGCATCAAAAGAACAAGCCGATGCCCTATATGAACAAGACAAATTTGCCGAGGCTGCATCCATCTACGAAACGTTGCTGAAAACAGAAGGAGTGGCTGCTGAAGTCTATTATAATCTGGGCAACTGTTACTATAAACTCGACGAGATTCCTCTTGCGGTACTGAATTACGAACGTGCATATCTGCTTGAGCCAGGCGACGAGGACATACGTGCCAATTTGGCTTTAGCTCGTGGCAAGACCATCGACAAAGTGGTGCCTCCTTCCGAAATGTTCTTTGTCACCTGGTGGCGCGATTTAACCCATTGCATGAGCATTCAAACATGGACAACGTTAGGCATTGTGTCTTTCATTCTGATGCTGATAGGGGTGCTTGTCTATATGTTTGTCATGCCAATCACCATCCGCAAAGTGGGTGTGTATGGTGCCATGGGGCTGTTTGTCATCGTGTTGGTGGCCAACTTGGCAGCTTTGTCCCAACATCTTGATCAAGCCCATCGCAACACTGCCATCATTCTCACTCCTGCTGTCACCGTGAAAAGTTCACCAAGCCACACCAGCACAGATCTCTTCCTCATTCACGAAGGCTCGAAAGTCCAGATATTAGATGCTTCGATGGCAGAGTGGATGGAAATTAAGTTTGAAGAAGGGAAACAGGGGTGGATTCCAACCAAAGCCTTAGAAGTCATATAGATTTGCACACTCCTAAGTTATTGTAAACGAAAAAACATGAACGAGCTAAACGAATTAGACCATCAGCTTACACTCGCCATCAATGGCAGTAACAGTCTCTTCTGGGACAATGTCATGTACACCGTGACCAACACATTCTCTTGGTCAGTGGTCATAGTTACCTTGCTTGTCATTATTTTCAAGAACAACACTTTGAAAGAGGTCATCATGATTTATGTCACCATGGCCTTGCTCATCTTTGTGGCCGACCGCATTTGTTCTGGCTTAGTGAAACCGATGGTGGCTCGCTGGCGTCCCGCACAAGACCCGCAGCTGATGTATTACGTCGATGTTGTCCGCAACTATCGTGGTGGGCGGTTTGGATTCTTCTCAGGTCATGCCTGCAACACCATGTGTATGGCTGTATTCCTTTCGTGGCTTTTGCGTAGTCCTAAAATAACTATCACACTCCTGTTTTGGTCTTTGACCACCACCTTCACTCGGCTTTATTTGGGAGTCCATTATTTAGGCGATGTCATCGTTGGCTTCCTTGTTGGTGCTGTTCTTGGTTGTCTTTTCTATTGGGTCATGGAACGTTTTGTCCATCCCCTCATTGGCATGAAACGTTTCATTTCCGAACAGTTCACTTCCTCAGGCTATCTTAAAAGCGACATGGACACCTTTATGACCATCATTTTCTTCAATTATATCTGCGTCATCATTTTTGCGATGACATTAGGAATCGGTTAAGAATTCTCTTCTCCCATTCTCGCCTTCTTCAGACTGTTATATCAATTTTCTGGAATAATTTTGACCTTGCTGCTCGAGTGGTTGCCTTCTTGAAGCACCTGAATTTGTATTGGAATGCGGTCTTGTAGTTCTTCCACATGACTGATGATGCCCACATGGCGTCCCGACTTTGTGTGCAGGGAACGGAGGGTGTTGACTGCGTTCTGCAAAGGTTCACCACTGAGGGTACCAAATCCTTCGTCAATAAACAACGTATTTACAGCTAACTGTTTCCCTATATCACTTAATGCTAATGCCAACGAGAGGGATACCAGAAAACTCTCACCTCCCGAAATGGTGCTGGCAGCTCGGTTCACATAGCCTTGATAAGCATCTTCAAGCATGATAATGAAAGTGCCGGGAGCTACCTTCAGAGTATAGCGGTCGGTCAACGTCTTCATGTAGCTGTTGGCAGAATGAATCAAGCTTGTGAGCACATAGCTTTGGGCAATTTTTCTGAACTTGCTGCCAGTAGCGTCGCCAATCAGTATGTTCATTCGCCCCCATTTCTGGTAGTCAGCTTTTTTGTTCTCAGCATCAGCTATCAGTTCACTCAGTCGCAGTTTGTTCTCTTCGTCTGCCTTTAACTCCTGACTGAGTGCTCCTTTTCTCACATTGGCTTCCGTCATTCGTTTGTCGCTCTCCTGCACTTGCATGTCAAGCCCTTCTTCCGTCTCTCCTTCGGCATAGATAGGTTTGTGCTGCCGATGTTCCTCCTGCTGTTTCGTCACAGCCTGTAAGAGGGTCTTTTGTGTTAGTTCTTTGAGTCGAGAAGCTTCCAACAAAGCATTTTTTTCATTGATGGCGCGAGAGGAGTAACTGCATAAGTGTAGCAACCTTCCTTCCGTAATGCCTTCATGTTGCAGATAGAAACCGTCTATGCGTTTTTGGTTCTCTTCAATCGTGCAGCTCAATTGTAGCAGATCATTCTGTTTGGAATTTGCCAGTTCCTTGGTCACCTCAATTCGGTGGAAACAGGCATCAACACTTTGCTTATTCTTTTCTACAACAGCCTTCTTCCCATCCCATTCATTCCTCATCCTGTCAAGTGCTTTTCTGAGTTCCTTCACCTCACTCTCTTGTTTTTCGCCATCTTTGATTTGCTGCTCCAGTCCACTCAATGCACATGCGGTCTTGTCCTTCAGAACTTGCAACGTCATACGAACGTCCTCATCTGTAGAATCAATTCCACAGGCTTTACACGCAGAAGCCAGTTTCTGCTCCACGCTCTCCACGGTCTTCTCTTTCTCCAAACTATCTTTATCTCGTTCGTATGTCCGTTGAGCGGTTTTGATTTCCACCTCCAACTTGTTCTTTTCTGTCACGATGCTGTTGTAATCCCTTTCAGCCTCGTTGAACGTCGTTGTCAAACTTTTTACCAATGCAGCCAGTTCTTCATCATGTGGCAGTTCACTCGCAATTATCTGTCCGCAAACAGGACATCGGTCGCCTGCCCGAAGTTTCTGGCGCATGGCGCGAGCAAATTTGTCAATTGTGTCTTTCTGTTTGTCAAGCAATGCCTTGCATGTGTTCATTCTCACTTCGGCATCATGAATCTTGGGTGTGTATAGTTCCAGTTTCTTTTTATTTTCTTGAATGTTGGTCAACGACTCTACCAAAGCTTGGCGTGCATGATTTACTTTTTCTTTGGCCTCTGCCAGTGATGTCAAGAGTTCTGCTGCAGTTCTGGCCGATAGTAACAAGTCTTTGGCTCTCTCATGTTCTTTTCTCAGTGTGGGCAGATTGAGTGTCGCCAAATCTTCCTCCTGACTCAGCAAAACCATTTGTTGCTTTTCATAACGTTCTTTTGCCATTTCAGCTTCTTTGCGCGATTGCTCTAAGGCTGGCTGGAACGTTTCCACCTGTTTTTTGTTTTCCGTATCGAGGGTGGTTTGTAGTTGAGCAAGTTCCTTTTTCCGTTCTTCCACATGCAGGCGCGCATCATTTCTTGCCTGCAGCCAGTTCCTTACATCAATAGTTGCTTGCCAAAGGCTCACCAAATCCTCCTCTTGCTTAAAATCTTCGCTGTGGGTGATAGCCTCTGCTTTCTCACTTTCTTCAGCAGCTTTCTTCACTCGCTCAGTCAAGTCTGCATCCGTCTTCAGCCATTCCAACTTTTTCTTGTAAGTGTCATGAAGCGTTTTAGCTTCTGTGTGTTGAATTTCAAGGGCTGTAATCTCCTCCTTCTTCTTCGCAATGTCTTCCTCTGTCAGGGTCTGTATGTTGCTCATCAACTGTTGGGTTTCCTCCCATAGCTTTCGCTTTGCCGAGGTTACTTCGTACACTTTCGCGCCAATCTTCGTGTAGATGTCCACACCCGTAATCTTTTCCAAAATTTCAGCCTTTTCGTCATCTTTGCTGTTCAGAAAACGCGTGAACTCTCCTTGTGCCAACAAAGTGGTTCGGCAAAACTGCTTGAAGTCGAGTCCGATAGCGGCATAAATCTCATCACGGATTTCCTTCTCCCGATTGAGGCAAACATGGGTGTCGAGGTTGCGCAACTGCCATTCTTTCGATTTCAAGTTGCCGGTGGCCTTGTTTCTGGCTCGAGCCACCGACCATGTGGCCTCGTAGTGCAATCCGTTGCTGCCGACGAACGTCAGCCTGACAAAAGCCTCGCCCGTGTTGCGGCGCATCAGCTGACGTGGGTCATCGATTCTCACCGTCTTTTCTCCGTCCATCGTGTCACCCTGCATTTTGGTTGCATCCAAGCGGGGGGTGTCGGCATACAATGCCAGGCAGATGGCATCCAGTATCGTTGACTTTCCCGCGCCCGTCTTCCCTGTAATGAGAAACACTTCGCTGTCTGTCAATGGTTGGGCGTCGAAGTCGATTGTGGCATCCTCAATCGATGCTATGTTATGGATGGTTAATTTCTGTAACTTCATTCCTTGGTTCTCCTTTCTTCATTTCGGGCATCTTCATTCACCATCGTCATCAGTTCGCGAAACATGTCCTGCATTTCGCTGTCAAAGTCTATCCCTGTATCCTCTGCAAACCTTTTCGCTATCTCCACAGGTTCTTCTGCTTGAAACTCCTGCACACTGAGCATTTTGGCTTCCGTCTGTTGTGCGGCTTTGCGCCTTGCATTGATGCAGCAAAACCGGCATTGCTTCCCCTCTGTCAGCTGTGAAGCTTCGGTTTGAGCTTCCAAAGGCAGAAAATTGTCAATCTCCACGTTTAGGCGGATGTAGGCAGGAATGTCGGCAGGGAATTTGCTTAGGAGAACGGTGGCTTCCTCCCAGGTGGCAAAGCCTTCTGTGGGTAGCGTCACCAATGGGTGGGGATTGATGATTTCTTTCTTCTCCACATTGGGTGTGTCGCCATGCTTGCCGATCTCTACAATGCTGACAGAATGGGTGTACGATTCATCAAAACTCACAGGTAGCGGAGTGCCGCAATACCTCACTTTATGTTTGCCGCTATGCACAAACTGTTCATGATGAATATGCCCCAATGCCAAATAGTCATATCCGTCGCCCATCAGTGCCAAGTCCGTCGCATCAATTCCTCCCACTGTCATTTCCGTTGCATGGTCGTGTCCGCGAAAGTCACACCCTCCGATGGTGGTGTGGGCAGTCATCACAACGGGGAGTCCTTTCAGGTTCAGTTCCTCTGTGAGGCTGGTCAGTTGTTGGAAAAAGCCTTCAGGCAGGTTCCGCTCAGTAGAGTAGGGAACAGCTATCACATATCCCTTGCCTGGCACCTCCACAATATGTTCCTCCGGATGCTCCTTCTCTACCTGTCCGATGGCATACACGTTCAGTTCTCTCCAAGGTGCTTGGAAAATTTCCAATTTCGTTCCGCTATCGTGGTTGCCTGCTGTCACCACAATCACCATATTTGGTTGAGCCTTGTGAATGTTCAGCAAGGCATTCGTCAGCATCGTTTGCACGGCAGCCGAAGGTTGAGGCGTATGATACACATCGCCACACAGCAGAAACACGTCGGGTTTCTGTTCCTTTACGATGTTCACCATCTGTTCCAGCATGCACAGTTGTTCCTGTGTCCTGTCGTAATTATACAAGATGTGTCCCAGATGCCAGTCACTTGTATGCAGTATTTTCATGTTCCCAGCAGTTAAGATTAAAATGGGTAATTCAGAATTTATTTCGGTGTACCTTGCTTTCCCATTGCGTAATTTGGGGCAAGGCTAACGAAAAGGTTTCACCATACATTGATGTCATCCATGTCAAATACAGCATCCTTGATGGAATTGCAAAGGGTGGGGAAGAAGCGATACCCCGTTACCCTTTCCACCTGACGGATGGAATTCACATAAAAGTCCTTCTTACGGTTCCCCTCCGTATTTCTGCAAATAAATCCAATTCCTTTCCGATTTCCCTCTTCTACGCACAGCACAACCTTGAAGAAAGCTTCAGGTACAGGCACCTGATTTTGCCCAATCCGTTCATGCTCCTGACTCTTGAAGAAAATTGGTCCGCAAACGATGAACACTCTACCATATTGCTGCGCCCATTTTCGGCAAGCATTCTCAATCTCCTTCCAATCCCCCCTGTTCAGCTTTGGATGCTGCGGACACATATTTGACAAAACGAAAGTTTCATCCCTTCCCGCATCATCCCAATTGCAATCCCCTCCAGGGCACATGTGTCCTCTGTCGTAGCCCGAATGTGCATAATCCTCCAGCGTGGAACGCTCCTCCTCAGGCAGTTCCTCATCCACCCTGTAGTCATTCCACACACCCTCCTTACGATTCATCACATGCTCACCCCGCAGTTCCCACATCACCCAGTTGGGCTGGCGAGTCATCTTGTTGTAAGAAACGGTATAGCAATACCTTTCAAGCAATCTGCTTGAAATCGTGTCAGAAATAACAGGGTAACCCACCTCATCAAGTACACTCCATCTTTCCCGTCCACCCTCCGTTTGAGTGGGTTCATCCCTTTCAGGTAACCCCATTGTGTCTATGCGATTACGTGAACAGGTGCTGCATGACAGGAAAGTGATGAGGGCAAGCAGTACAAATACAAATTGAAACATAAGTCTATTCTTTCTATTAGTGATTATCTGTTATTCCATCAACTATTTCCAAGCAGGAATAACCATCTTCTGTTCTGATTAAAACTGGTGGCAAAAGTACGGATTATTTAATGAATTAGCAAGTTTACATGAGATTTTATTTCAGCAATTAAGCAAAACTCTGCTTTTTAGGGCATGCTTAGGCGAAAACGGTTATAGGTAACAGGAAGCCCACCGTGGGTTAAGACAGCATAAATTCGTCAGTTATGAAAAAATATTTTGAAAGTTTTGAAATTTATTTGTCAAAGGAAGAAAATAGAAACTCATCTACTCATAAGTAGTAAACAAAAGTGGTTTATACCTAATAAAATATTGATGTGGACGGACAGAATGAGCTATGGGTGCGAAGTGATGAGGGGCAGGACTGGCAGGGTGTGTTTGCTATTGATGGTGATAGCGTGATACTGCTGGCCAATGCTGAAAAGTATGTGCGTTTTGATATTTTCGGAGAAGAGAATGAGGTGGATAGTGAATCCTATAAGATTGATGACGAGGATGTGGATGAGGATGCATACGAGGCGATCAAAGACAAATTGGGGGATGAAGTGGAAATGGCTGCGGAAAGGATTCAGATTCAGTAGTGAAGTGAAAAGTCTGAATGAAAAAGGGGCGTATCAGAAAAGTTCTGGTATGCCCCTGAAAATATTAGTATGTAAACAATGAAAAGAGTCGATTTAGCAGAGTTTGCGTGAGCCGTCGCCAATGACTACATCGATGACGATAGGCTTTTTGCCATACTTCTCCTGGAACTTGCTGACAGCGGTCTTCACGAAGTTGTCGTAGAGTTCCTCTGCCACGAGGTTGATGGTGCAGCCGCCAAAGCCGCCGCCCATGATGCGTGAACCTGTAACGGAGCACTCCTTGGCGATGTCGTTAAGGAAGTCGAGTTCTTCGCACGACACTTCGTATTCCTTGCTGAGGCCATAGTGGGTCTCGTACATCTTTTGGCCAACAGTCTCGTAGTCGCCCTTTTCAAGAGCGTCGCAGACAGCCAGCACACGGTCTTTCTCGCCCAATACGAAAGTGGCTCGCTTGATGTCTTCGGCCGGAACCTTGCCTTCGATTTCCTTTAGTTCCTCCCAGGTAGCCTCACGGAGGGTGGTTATCTCCTTATCTGGATGCAGTTCCTTGATAGCCTTCACACAGTTTTCGCAAGAGTTGCGGCGGTCGTTGTAAGGAGAGCCTACGAGTTCGTGCTTCACACAAGAGTTGATGAGGACAAGTTTGTAACCCTTCGGATTCCATGGGAAGTACTCAAATTCACCAGAGCGGCAGTCGAGGCGCATAAGGTTGCCTTTCTTGCCAAAGACGGAGGCGAATTGGTCCATGATACCGCAGTTCACACCGATGTACTTGTGCTCAGTAGCTTGACCCACCTTCGCCAAAGTCATTTTGTCAATCTTGTTGTCGCCGAAAAGGTCGTTGATGGCAAAAGCATAGCAGCTTTCGAGGGCGGCTGATGAAGACATGCCTGCACCGTTGGGCACATCGCCAGCAAAGGCTGTGTCGAAACCCTGCACAGGAACACCAAGTGCCATCATTTCGCGCACAACACCGAAAATGTAGCGGAAGTGGCTTGCTTTGGGTCCCTTTTCGTCGTCGATAGAAAATTCGTCATAGTCCTTTAGGTCGATGGAGTAAGCACGAATGGTGCGTGTGCCGTTAGGCCGCACTTCGGCTATCATGCCTTGTTCAACTGCGCCAGGGAAAACAAATCCGCCGTTGTAGTCGGTGTGCTCGCCAATGAGGTTGATACGGCCAGGTGAAGCATAGACAGAACCTGGCTCACCGCCAAGATGCTTGATGAAACGACTGCGAACGTCGTCAACTTTCAATTTCATAATACAATTGGTTTTTATAAGGTTAATGAAATGTTATTTGATATTGAGTCCAATCTTTGAACCGAAATTGCAGAACCAGAAGAGGTAGGCATAGTAAACGAACATGAGGCACATGGCAATGATGACACCTGCAGCGTCAACCACAGCTCCCATGATAGGCATGAGGGTGGCTGCGCCAATGACGCCTACGTTGATGACACCCGAAGCGGCCTTGGTGTGAGGTCCCAGTTCCTGCAGACCGAGGTTGAATACGAGTGGCCACATGACAGAGTGGAATAAACCTGCTGCCAGCATGAGGTAGATGCCTATCATAGAGCTGGAAGCGAGCAAAGATGCTACGATGCAGAGGGCACCAAGAGCGATGCAAGCTGTGAGCAGGGTGCGTGGCTTGAACTTGGTGAGGATGCCTGCACCAACGAAACGGCCTACCATCATTCCGCCCCAATAGAACATGAGCAAGTTGGTGATGATGCTGGTGTCGTTCTGGCCCAGTGCTTGAAGGCGGTAAGGGAGCATGGAAGGCACACCAATTTCAACACCCATGTACATGAAGATGCCCAGCGCACCCAGCCATACGTGTGGGTATTTGAAGCAAGAACTCTTGTACTGCTTCACTTCGCCAGTTGCTTCCTCAGCCTGCTTGCCTTCGTCAATCTTTGGCAATTTGAGTGCTACGAGAATACCCGCAATCACGAGTGTGAAGATGCCGAGACCCAGGAATGGGCCTGGTACAGCCTCTGGAGTGGGAGTTTGGCCGGCAATGATTACTGTCGTGATGAAGATAGGAGCCACAGTGGTTGCTACAGAATTGAGAGCTTGCGAGAGCGTCATGCGGAAAGCTCCCTTTTCAGGAGAACCCAACACCATTACGTAGGGGTTGGCAACATTCTGAAGCATCACGATGCCGAGGGCAACTACCGTCATGCTGCAAAGGAACACTGCGTAGATTGTGGCCTGGTCTTGGTCAAGCACACCTTTGATGCCCAGAGAGTTGATGATGAAGCCAATGCCTACTACTGCAAGGCCGAGAATCATGGTGCTCTTGTAGCCAATCTTGCTCATTAGCAGGGAGAAAGGAATGGCGAATGCATAGGCTCCATAGAATGCGGAGTTGACATACTGCCCTTGTTGTGCATTCAGATTGAAAGCCTCTGAGCAGAAGGCAATCATGGAGTTGTTCATTGTGGTCACGAATCCGATGAGGAAACATACGATGAACACAACGATAAGCGCGAACGTATAGTTCGGAGTTTGTTTTTGTGACATAATGTTTGAATATTAATAATGTGTTAGTTAATTGCCTAAAGCAACAAACCCCCGCCCACTCGTGGAAGGGTGGACGAAGGGATTGTGTGGGGAATTATTCAGCACTGAATTTGTAGATTGTCTTCTGTGTGTATTTCTCGCCAGGCTTGAGTACTGTGGATGGAAAATAGGGACGATTGGGCGAATCAGGGAAATGCTGGCACTCGAAGCAGATGGCTGATCGACGTGGGAAAGTGGCACCTCCCTGTCCAGAATAGCCTGTGGCCCAGTTGTCAGAATAAACTTGTACACCAGGTTCGGTTGTGTAAGTTTCCAGTATTCGGCCAGACTTGGGATCTGTAAGGCGAACAGCAAACGAGAGTTCGCCTACTTCCTTCTTGTTGAGCACGAAGCAGTGGTCATAACCGGCTCCGTTCTTGATTTGCTCATCGTCGGCATCGATGTCCTTTCCTACTGCTTTAGGAGCGCGGAAGTCGAATGGAGTGCCTTCTACCTTGAGTATTTCGCCTGTAGGAATGCTGGTATCGTCGATGGGGATGAAGAAGTCTGCATTCATTTCCATGATTTGATCTTCTATACCAGGTGTAGGATTGGCAATGCCTTGCAGAGAGAAGAAGGCGTGATGGGTCAAATTAATGATTGTCTTCTTGTTGGTAGTGGCCAAATACTCAATGACCAGTTCGTTCTCGTCTGTCCAAGTAAATTCTACGGCAATCTTCACTTCACCTGTGAAACCTTCGTGTCCGTAGGGGAGCTTGATGTCGAGTGTCAGGTTTTGTGGCCCTGCCTGGTATGCTTCCCACACCTGTGCATGAAGTCCTGTAGGGCCTCCGTGCAGGGCATTAGGCCCGTTGTTGATGGCGAGTTGGTACTCCTTGCCATTAAGGGTGAACTTTCCCTTGGCAATTCGGTTGCCGAAACGACCGATTAAGGTGGAGAGATAAGGCTCTGGAGAGTTGATGACATCGTCAATGTTATCGTGTCCCTGAATGACATTGGCAACCTTGCCGTCTTTGTCGGGAACCATGATGGCAACGATGGCACCGCCATAGTTAGTAATGGATACTTCGTAGCCGTCTTTGTTGACGAGCGTGTAAAGGTCTGTTTTCTTGCCTTTCACTTCTTTCTGGAAGTCCTCAGCTTTCAGACCGCTCAGTTTTGGCTGGATAGTGCTCATAAGCGAATGAAAATTTATTTTAAGTTGTTTGGTATGCGGTTTTAGGTTTTTGCTACCGTTTTAGGTTTTCTTCTTGCAAAGAAAGGTAAAATATTTTAACTAAACGAACTTTCGGGCAATTATTTTTCAGTTTTTTGTTTTTTTGACAATTTATTCAGCGTTTTAGGCTCGCAGTGAGCAAATCTGCAACAACGAAACTACTTCCGCCCACATAAATGAAGTCTTGCTCGGTTGACTCCTTCAGAGCGACTTTGTATGCCTCGATAACGGTTGGGTAGCTGTTGCCTTGGAGGTTAAATTCCGCAGCTTTCTGCTTGATGTCCTCATGAGGTAGGGCACGCTTCACGCTGGCTTGGCAAAAATAGTAGGTAGCTTCCTTGGGCAACATGGACAGCACACCGCTGATGTCTTTGTCGTTGACCATTCCGAAGACGATGCGCAACGAAGCCCCTGTTTGATTTAATTGGGCCAATTCGCTTGCCAGTTGTTGTACAATCCATCGAAAGCCCCCTGTGTTGTGCCCGGTGTCGCATACTACTTTTGGTGCTGTGTGTAAAGTTTGCCAGCGTCCCATGAGTCCAGTCATTTCGCAAACGTGAGAAAAGCCTTCCTTCACACAATGTTCGGTGATGGGGAATCTTTTTTGGATGAGTTGATGGACGGCGCAAAGAATGGTGTTGGTGTTTTTCTGTTGGCAGAATCCGCCAAGTTCCCCTTCTATCAGTTCATAACTTTTTGTCCGATAATCTATGCCTCCATTTTCGTTCAATTGGTGTGCTATCACCTCATTCTCTTCTTCGGCGAAAAAGATGGGGGCTCCTACTTCTGTAGCCTTTGACTCGAATACAGGACGAGTCTCTTCAATACTCTCGCCAATCACAACAGGTATGCCTGGCTTGATGATGCCAGCTTTCTCATTGGCAATTTTTGCTAAAGTATTACCCAGAAAAGCTACGTGGTCGAAACTGATGTTGGTGATGACACACAATTCGGGGGTGATGATGTTTGTACAGTCAAGACGACCTCCCAGCCCAACTTCCACCACAGCTACATCCACTTCTTGTTCGGCAAAATACTTAAATGCCATCGCTGTGGTCAGCTCGAAAAATGATGGGTGAAGCGGCTCAAAGAACGCTCGATGCGCTTTTACGAAGTTGATGACATATTGCTTGCTAACCATTTGGCCGTTGACACGGATTCGTTCACGGAAATCGACCAAGTGTGGCGAAGTGAACAGACCCACCTTCAATCCTGCGGCTTGGAGAATGGCGGCTAAAGTGTGAGAACAAGAGCCTTTTCCATTGGTGCCAGCCACATGGATGGTCTTGAAACGTTGGTGAGGGTGGTGGAAGTGCTCGTCTAACTGAAGCGTGTTGAAGAGTCCTTCCTTGTATGCTTCACCTCCCACATTCTGGAACAAAGGTGCCGAGGTGAAAAGATAGTTGATGGTTTCCTGATAATTCATGCTGTCTTTTTTGTTATATTTTGTTACAAAGTTAGGAATAAAACTGCAAAATAGGAAATAAACGGAAATTTTGTTTTATCTTTGCACATATAATAGATGAATGATGAGTCGAAAAGTCTGCATATTGTTTGCATTTGTTGTACAGGTTCTGCTTGTATGCCTCTGTGCGTGTGAGCATGTGTCTGATGTGGAGCGTGAGCAGATTGATTCGCTGAATAGGCTGGCTTATGAGGTCAAGTATAAGTCGTTGGACGAATCTGAGAGTTATGTGAATGAGGTGTTGACTCGATATTCAGAGAGTTTGTATCGCGACGGCCTACAGGAAGCTTTGTTAGGCAAAGGCGATGTGTATGGCATGCGTATGGAATATGACTCAGCGAAGATTTGTTATCAAGAAGTGCTGGATGCGACGAACAACGATTTGTTGGGTAGCATGGCCGATGTCAACATGATGTCTGTTTGCCTGATGACAGCGATGAACAAAGAGTTTTACGACTATCGGAGCGATGCGCAGGAGCGGATGGCAAACGTGGCTGAGGAAAGTTCTGACATGACGGAACATCAGTTTGCTCTGTGGAAAGCCGTTCAGACAGATTATCATTTCGTGTCGGCCAACTATTTCATCAAGATGCGTCAGGATGAAGGAGCGGAAGAAGAATTTGATTGGTTGGAAGACCATCAAGACTTGTTTATGGCCGACACAGCCAGGTATGCCGCTTACCTCTTTTTGCGTTCGATTCATGGGGGGAATGTTGGCAACACTTCTGAGGCGGCAGATGAAATGCAGGGGAGCCTGACTCGCTTGTTGTCGTTGAGCAAGCGCAGCGGTTACATTTATTTTGAGGCTTCCGCTTTGAATGCGCTGGCTAAGAGCGTGATGAAAGGAGGTGGAATGCGCCCTTCTCGTTGGGTGTTTATCGAAGAAATGATAGGTGAGCCAGGTTTCTTTCCCTTTGAATACAGATTAGCGAATCGGGCACTTCGACTTGCAGAGCAATATGGAAATGATTTTGTACGGACAACGGCTTTGGTGACGCTTTCTGATTACTATCTGAAGGAGGGAAAGGACACCTTAGCTCTTGTGCAGATGAAGAAAGCGTTGGAACTCATTAACGAGAATCATCGAGCAAATTGCGTAAAAGGGTGTGCTGCCAATTCGCATGAGGAACTTTATGCCTATGCTGAAGAGGAAGACACACTCTCGACCGAGATGAAGTGGATTTCCGACCCCGATGTGGTGGCTGTGCCTGAATGGATGGCGATGGTGCGCGAGCAATTAAGTGTTGTCTATGGAGCGATGGGCATGAAGGCGGCTTCGGATTATAATCACAATATCTTTTTTGACATTTTGGATGTAACGCGCCAAGACCTGCGTGTGGAGCAAGAAGAGGAAAATTTGGTGAAGGAGGAGCGTATGCTCAATTTCTTGTTGTGGTTTTTTGTCTTGCTCATTATGGTGCTGTCTTGGCTTTTATACCTATATTATAAACGTAGTCGCCAGGAGTATCACAAAAAAGTTGAGATGCTCAGTCAAGTCATTGACATCTGTAAGCGTCTTTCTTCTGCTTTAACTGAAGAAATGGAAGATGAGGAGGATTTGGATCAGGCCTTACATGCCATTGCCGACAAAGACGTGGAGCGATTGTTCCCTCAGGTAAAAGGACAAGACTGGACAAAAGTGGAGCCGGCGCAGATGAAAGGTTTGGACAAGGAATTGTTCCATGTGTTGCTCGTCTTTTACAACTGGATGAGGCAGAAAGGCTTGTTGTTCATTCAGTTTGCTCAGCAACAGCGGCAACTGGAAGGCGAAACCTACGTGTTTGAGAAGCGTTTGGAGGAAAATAAGCGGCAATATATAGAGAAACTTACTGCCATGTCGATTGTTCATGGCATTACGCCTTTTCTGGACAGAGCATTGCATGAAGTGAACAAATTGAAGTTGGATGTGCGGGCAACACCTGCAATGGTGAGGGAGCGTTTTCTCTATTTGAGCGAATTGATTGATAAAATCAACGAATACAATGACGTGTTGGGGCATTGGGTGAAAATTAGGCAGGGAATGGTGACGCTGAACATCGAGAACTTTGCGTTACAGCCTCTGTTTGACACCATGAAGCGTGGGACGAGGACATTTGAAAACAAGGGGGTGGCGCTAACGGTGGAGGACACTCGGTGCGTGGTAAAGGCAGACAAGTCGCTTACCTTGTTCATGATGAACACGCTGCTTGACAATGCGCGCAAATACACACCAGAGGGCGGGCATGTGGAGCTGTCGGCTGTGGAGACGGACACTTACGTGGAGGTGTCTGTGGCTGATACTGGACACGGAATGTCGCCAGAGGATGTTGATACGCTGAACAATGCGAAAGTTTATGATTCGAGCAAAATTGGGTCTGAAGGTGAACATGCATCAAGTATCAGAAAAAATAAGGGCTTTGGCTTCGGACTGATGAACTGTAAAGGCATTATCGGGAAATATAAGAAGACGAATGCCATGTTCCAGGTGTGTGAGTTTGGAGTGGAGAGCCAGTTGGGGAAGGGGAGTCGCTTCTTTTTCCGTCTGCCCAAGGGGGTGATAAAGGCATTGATGGTGGTGATAATCATGATGTGTGCAGGAGGAACTCTTCATGCTGAAAACCCAATGGAGCGTGCAGCTGATTATGTGGATTCAGTCTTTTTGTCGAATGTTGCGGGCAACCACGAACAGGCTATTCTCTATGCCGACTCGGCCATCCAATGTTTTAATAAACATTATAAAGAACAAGTGCCCAAGGGAACAAAACTGATGAGTTTGGAGGGTGGAGAAATGGCTGAGCTGGAGTGGTGGAAGACAAAACTGGACTCTGATTACGAACTCATGATAGGACTGCGCAATGAGGTGGCTATTGCTGCTTTGGCTCTGAACCGTAATAGTCTTTATCATTACAATAGCGAAGTTTTCACCAGGCTTTATAAACTGACCAGCACCGACCCTACGTTGGAGGATTATTGCAACAGCATCAAGATGGCTAACCGAAACAAAAAAACTGCAGCCATCCTTCTTGGCATCCTGATTTTTCTTGTTCTGGTGACCTACTTCTTTTTGTATTATCGTAACAATCAGCTATTTGTATTCAATCTACGTCAGTTTATCCAGCTAAACAACAAAGTGTTCACCTCCTCTGAAGAAACATTATTTAAGGTGTTGCATCAAAGTCTTTCCGACATCAAGACCGTCGATACGGTGGGTATGATGATACCTGCAGAAGACCGTTCTGAGTCGTTCCGCTTTGTCTTTACTGGGTTGAAGGGGGAACAGAGCGTCTATGAAAGCATGATGCAAGCTGCCTATAATCAAAAAAAGGAAATGACCAGCAGCAATGGTCATTTCCATGCTTACCCGCTCTTTGTGCCTGGGTTAGCGAATCAGTCGCTTGTGGGTGTGTTGGGCGTGAGGTTTTATGATGGTGAACTGACCGATGAGGAAAGCCTCATTATGAATCTTGTTGCGCAGTTCATGAGCATTCACACTTATTTCTCCTACCACAAAGTGGGTGAGATGAATGAGTTGATTGAACTGAAACGAGATGAAAAGATTCGTATGGACAATGAGCAACAGAAAGTGTATGTACGTAACCAAATAATGGATAACAGCCTCTCGACGCTGAAGCATGAGACCATGTATTACCCGAATCGAATCAAACAGCTTGTGGACGAGGTGTTGAAGACTCCTGATGCTGCCATCGGAGAAATTACTATTCGCGATATAGATGAATTGCTTACCTACTATAAGGACGTTTTCACCATCCTGAGTACTTGTGCGGGAAAGCAAGTGGAGATGACTCTTTTTAAGCGGACTACGCTCTCGGCAAAGGCGATTGGTGAAATGGTGGTACGTTCTTTTAAGAAGCAGGGAAAGAATTTGAAGAGATCCACAAAAGTCAAGGTGTCAGAGGTGAAGAACATAGCTGTGCAAGGTGACAAAATTTTCCTTCAAGTGCTTGTTGACAATATTATTTCCTTGTATTTTGAACACAATTCAGGGGGAGACTTGCTGCTGGATTTTGAAGTCTCGGAGGGCTTTGCCAAATTTGTGTTTACTGATGTGGCCTATCGGTATGGTGATGACGCAATTCCACAACTTTTCTATGTGGACCATGTCCATTATGATGCCAAGACGGACACATTGCTGGGTGCTCAATACCTGATTTGTCGGCAAATTATTCGTGAACACGATGCCCACTCTTCGTTGCGCGGATGTCGTATTTATGTGGAGAATTGCGGTGTGGATAAAGGGTCAAGATTTGTCTTTTCCTTGCCTCTCTCATCGATGTTTTTTCCTGATGACAGATTAAAAAAAATTAACTAAAACAAACTATATGGAGCCTTTCAAAGTAATTATAGTAGAAGACGTTGCCCTCGAAATGAAGGGCACGAAAGAAATTTTCCGCTCAGAGATTCCTGAAGCTGAAATTGTTGGCACAGCCATGAATGAGACTGATCTGTGGAAACTGATGCGTGACAATCACCCCGACCTCGTACTCCTCGACCTCGGCTTGGGCGGTTCCACAACTGCGGGTGTGGATGTGTGTAAACAGCTGCGCCGTCGCTATCCAGAGGTGCATGTACTGATTTTCACAGGTGAAATCATGAACGAAAAACTATGGGTCGATGCACTGGATGCAGGTGCCGATGGCATCATCCTTAAAAGTGGGGAACTGCTCACGAAAGGCGATGTGCAAAGTGTGCTGAACGGTAAGCGGATGGTGTTCAATCAGCCCATTCTGGAGAAAATCCTTCAGCGTTTCCGTAAGTCTGTCCTCAATGAGTCCATGCGCCAGGAGGCTTTTCTTGACTACGATATTGATGAATATGACGAGCGTTTCCTCCGCCATTTGGCTTTAGGATACACCAAAGACATGATTGCCAGTCTGAAAGGGATGCCTTTCGGAGTGAAGTCTATCGAAAAGCGTCAGAACGATCTCACCAACCGTCTCTTTGGCGAAGATCATGAGAGCATCAATGCCACTCGCCTTGTCACGAAGGCCATAGAACTGCGCATTCTCGATATTGATAATCTTGAACCAGATGACGAGTAGGTGCTCTTCTTATCTTTATGCGCTACAAACTATATATACGCCGCTTGCTTCAAGCCTACTTTTGGTGCATTGTCCTTGCGTTGGTCTTGCTGCTTTTTGTTTCATGGGTGCTGAGCATCTATGTGGACGGAGTGTCAGGACTGCTTACAGCGCGAGGAATTAGGTGGTTGTGCATCAGCATTGTGCCTAATTTTGCTTCCGTTCATCTTGCGAAGATTCTTTTGGGACTGATGGCAATCAGTGTGCTCAAAGAGTCCAGAATCATGAGTACTTGTCGGGGCCACGTGTCGCTGAAGCAGAAACGTGCCTTGCAGATAACGGGAGTTGCCATCTTGCTGGTGGGGTGTCTGTTTTCTTTGTTGCTGTTCCTTCCCAACGCTGTGTTACTCAGCGCATTCGGCACATTTCATGGTTCTGCTTTTTCAAAGGGATTAGATGGCATACTGATGTGCCTGGTCATCTTTGTGGGCAATGTGTATGGCTACACCTCTGGGCGGTTCATCACCATGCGCGACTTTGTCCAAGCGCACGTGAGTATCTTTTCCACAGTTGCCAACTATTTTGTCATTCTTTTTTTTGCCAGCCAGCTGGTGGGGTGTGTTGATTTCACAGGCATTCTTCCTTTGCTCGGAGACGACGGAACAGTTTTTTATTGGATGCAAGGTGTGCTTTATAATGTGCCCCTCTTGCTCTATATTCTTTTGGCTTTATAGAGAGGTACACAACTCTATTTCCTTTTTGCGTTATATGAACAGAAGTCAGCCAGGCCGCATTGTTCACATTGTGGTCGTTGGCTTTTGCAAACATACCTTCCATGCAGAATGAGCCAGTGGTGAGCACGAGGAATGAGTTCCTGAGGAATGTTCTTCACCAGCTCCTTCTCCACGGCGTAGGGCGTGGTGCACTTGTCCGACACCAATCCTATGCGGTGACTTACACGAAACACATGGGTATCTACTGCCATTCTCGCTTCGTTGAAAGCTACGCTCAGCATTACGTTGGCGGTTTTTCTGCCCACACCCGGCAATGCCACCAGCTCGTCAAAGTTTCCCGGCACTTCTCCGCGATGCTTCTGCATCAGTTGTCGAGCCATTTCCACTAAATGCTCTGCCTTGCTGTTGGGATAACTGACCGATTTGACGTATTCAAGGATTTCCTCCTTTGTTGAGCATGCCATCGCCTCTGCTGTCGGAAAAGCCTTGAACAGGGTGGGGGTGACCATGTTCACCCGCTTGTCTGTGCACTGTGCTGACAGGATGACGGCACAAAGCAACTGAAACGGATTGTCATACTTCAGTTCAGTGTTGGCTTCAGGCATTGTGTGTTGGAAATACTCCACCAACCGCTTGTATATTTCCTTCTTTCTCATAGATGTCGTAATTGATATGCTACAAAAAAGAGGCGGCAGCTTTTCTGTTTTAGCTGTCGCCTGTAACTTCCTGTTCAAGATAGCTGTTATGCTTCTGCAGCTACTGGCTCGATGGATACAGTACTGCGGTTTTCACGACCACGCTTGAACACTACGATACCATCGGTGAGTGCGTACAGTGTGTCGTCCTTGCCAATTCCTACATTCTTGCCAGGGTGGTGCTTTGTGCCACGCTGACGAACGATGATGTTGCCAGCTTTTACTGCTTCGCCACCGAAGTGCTTCAATCCGAGTCGTTTAGAGTGTGACTCACGGCCGTTCTTAGAACTACCTACACCTTTTTTATGTGCCATGTTGAAAAACTGTCTTAAAATTGTTAGTTAAATGAATTGTTTGTTTTTGAGAAAGATTGTCCGTCCAAGCCAATTAAGCTATGATGGACTTAACGAGCACCTGTGTGAATTGCTCACGATGACCTCTCAGCTTACGGTAGCCTTTGCGACGACGCTTGTGGAACACCAGCACTTTGTCGCCCTTGATGAGCGGAACAAGCACTTCAAGCACAACCTTTGCGCCTTCCACTGTGGGAGTGCCTACAGTTACTACACCATCGTTGTCTGCCAACAACACTTTCTCAATCTCAACAGTTGCACCTGTCTCCACATCCTGAATGTGGTGAACATAGAGCTTCTTGCCCTCTTCGGCTTTGAACTGCTGACCCTGAATTTCTGCAATTACGTACATTTTGTTTTTGAATTGTTTAGGGTTGGACCGGCAGGCGAAGCACCCCTTGTGCTTGCTTTTTTGAGCCTCTCCGGCATAAATCGGCTGCAAAGTTACGGCTTTCTCTGCTATTGACAAAACAAATTCAACAAAATTTGCTGCTCTTCTGGTAAAAAATCCACCCCACAGCGATAATTTGCTTTATGATTAAAGCCGAATCGGTGTTTTGAAATAAATGAAGAGTTCACTTGAGGAAGTAGTTTTCCTTGGCTAAATGAGCACAATCACAGAGACTCTATTTCCCCTAAAATCCGCAACTAATAGTCCCTGGACTAATTTTTCTGTTAGGTGTTGCCTTTGCAGGCCTTTTTGCCACTATATCCATGATAATGTATGGTTTTTACACCCACCTTCCCCTTACCCC
>ODAI012505009.1_pt1 | contig 32623 bp, 18 predicted proteins | sample 1539321 | NCBI WGS metagenome assembly ODAI01 (sample SAMN02144231, study PRJEB22623) | gut metagenome | biome: sheep rumen | host: Ovis aries | place: New Zealand
CGGACAACTGAAGACCGCCAAGGATGTCATTATCATGGCGATGTTGGGTGCCGACGAGTTCTCGTTTGGTACGCTGCCGCTGATCGTGTTGGGTTGCGTTATGATGCGTAAGTGCAATACCAATACCTGTCCGATGGGCGTGGCTACGCAGAACTCAGAGTTGCGCAAGCACTTCGAGGGGCGTGCTGAGTACGTGGTGAACTTCTTCACTTTCCTGGCCGAGCAGGTGCGCGAGTATCTCAGTGAGATGGGGGTGAAGAGCCTGAAGGAGATTATCGGTCACACTGAACTGATTGAGGTTCGTGTGCCCGACGGTTCTGCCGTCGGGAAATGGAAGACCATCGACTTCGCCCGATTGCTGCACAAGCCTGAGACGGACAAAGCTCTTTACTGGGATCGCGGAGCATTCACCAAGGTCTCTGGCGTGAAGGATGAGGAGATTATCCGGGCTGCAGAGAAGGCTGTCAATGATGGTGAGGAGGTGACACTCGACTTCGCTATCAAGAATACAGACCGTGCCGTTACTACGATGCTCTCTGGTGTCATAGCCAAGAAATACGGCGAGGCCGGTCTGCCCGACAACACCATCAACATCAAGTTTAAGGGTTCGGCAGGTCAGAGTTTTGGAGCCTTTGCCGTTCACGGACTGAACCTCAAGCTGGAGGGCGAGTGCAACGACTACTTCGGCAAGGGTCTTTCAGGTGGCCGCATCTCGATTTTGCCACCCGCTCGTTCTAATGAGGACTTCAAGGCCGAGGAGAATATCATTGCAGGTAACACAGGATTGTATGGTGCCACCTCTGGCGAACTCTATATCAATGGTAAGGTGGGTGAGCGCTTTGGCGTGCGTAACTCTGGTGCCATCGCTGTCATCGAGGGCGCTGGCGACCACTGCTGTGAGTATATGACTGGCGGTCGTGTGGTAGTACTGGGCAAAACTGGCCGTAACTTTGCCGCAGGCATGAGTGGTGGCGTGGCCTACGTTTATGATTCTGACCACACGTTCGACTACTTCTGTAACATGGACATGGTGGAACTCTCGCTGGTCGAGGACAGCGTCTCGCTCAAGGAGCTGCTTGAGCTCATCCGTCAGCACTACCTGCACACGGGTTCTGCACTTGCAGGACGCATGCTCGACGACTGGCAGCGCGTGGTAGCCGACTTCATCCAGGTCGTGCCTATCGAATACAAGCGTGTTTTGCAGGAAGAACAGTTCAAGAAGTTGCAGGATAAGATTGCCGATATCCAGCGAGACTATTAATTATTAATTGTCATCATGGGAAATCCAAAAGCATTTTTAGAGATACACCGCCAGGAGGCGGGATACCGTCCGATTCACGATAGAATCCACGACTTCGGTGAGGTGGAGCAGACGCTTAACACTCGCGAACGCAAATTGCAGGCATCGCGCTGTATGGACTGTGGCGTGCCTTTCTGTCACTGGGCTTGTCCCCTGGGCAACAAGGCTCCAGAGTGGAACGATGCCCTTTATCGCGGCGACTGGGAATTAGCTTACCGCTTGCTGAATAGTACCAATCCTTTCCCTGAGTTTACAGGTCGCATCTGTCCTGCTCTGTGCGAGAAGGCTTGTGTGCTGAACCGTTTTAACCACGAGCCGACGACGAACCGAGAGGACGAGTGCGCCATCACTGAGATGGCTTTCCAAGAGGGATTCATCCAGCCCAAGACTGACATCGTGCGTAATGGCAAGAAGGTGGCGGTGATTGGTGTCGGTCCTGCCGGACTGGCTGCCGCCAACGACCTGAACTTGATGGGCTATCAGGTGACAGTGTTCGAGAAGAACGAGGCTGCAGGAGGACTGCTTCGCTACGGCATTCCGAACTTCAAACTCAATAAGGCCATCATCGACCGCCGCATCAAGTTGCTGGAGCAGGAGGGCATAGAGTTCTGTTACGGAGTAGAAGTCCCCCTGTCATCCCCCGAGGGGGACACGATCGTCTCAGCACTCAATGCTATAGTAGCCCCCTCGGGGGCAGAAGGGGGAGGCTTCTCTGCCGTTGTCATTGCTACTGGTACCCCCACTGCCCGCGATTTGAAGGTGCCAGGCCGTGAGTTGAAGGGCGTACACTTAGCACTTGAGTTGCTCTCTCAGCAGAACCGCGTATTGGCTGGAATGGAGTTCTCGAAGGACGAGCGCATTACTGCCAAAGGTAAGGACGTCCTTGTGATTGGAGGTGGTGACACCGGCTCCGACTGCATAGGTACGGCTCATCGTCAAGGATGCAAGAGCGTCACTCAGATAGAGATTATGCCTCGTCCTGTGGAAGGCCCCGATGACCCTCAGAACCCTTGGCCTAACTGGCCTCGCACCCTCAAGACCACCTCTTCGCATGAGGAGGGATGCACTCGTCGTTGGAACATCAATACCCTGGAGTTCTTGGGTGAGAATGGCAAACTGACTGGCGTAAAGGTGCAGGAAATAGACTGGCAGCCCAATCCCGAGGGCGGTCGCCCCATCATGGTTGAGAAAAGCAAACCTGAAATTATCAAGGCCGAACTCGTTCTGCTGGCAATGGGATTCCTGAAGCCTGAACATCCGGAGTATCCGGAGAACGTCTTCGTCTGCGGTGACTCTGCCAATGGCGCCTCTCTCGTAGTCCGCGCTATGGCCAGTGGCTTGGAAACAGCATGTAAGATTGATGCCTATCTCTCGTCTCTCACTTCTCATATCTAACCTCTATGAAGAAAATTCCTTTCACCAAGATGCACGGCTGCGGCAACGACTATATCTACGTCAATGTTATTGACCATCCCATCGCCGACCCTGTAACTGCTGCAAGAAAGTGGAGTGACCGTCACAAGGGCATAGGTTCAGACGGCCTTGTACTCATTGACCGCAGTCCCATCCCAGAGGCCGACTACTCCATGCGCATCTTCAATGCCGACGGCTCTGAGGCAATGATGTGCGGCAATGCCTCGCGGTGTATCGGAAAATATCTCTATGAGAAATCCCTAACAACAAAAACACAAATTAAACTCCTTTCAAATTCTGGTATCAAGACGCTCATCCTCCACGTCAGCAATGGCGTGGTGGAGAGCGTTACCGTTGACATGGGCATACCTCATCTTGAAAACCCAGAGCAGTTCGTCATTTCACGTGGACTGGATCAAGGTACTTTCGTATCTATGGGAAATCCCCATTACGTCATCTTCACAGACAATGTGGATCAGGTTGGTGAAACGGGCCGCACCTTAGAGTTCCATCACGCGTTCCCACAGCGCTGCAATATTGAATTTGCAGCCCCCCTTTCGTCCCCCGAGGGGGACACGATGGTTCCATCCGTAAAAACTATAGAAGCCCCCTCGTGGGCCGTAGGGGGGGCTTTCCGTGTTCGCGTTTGGGAGCGTGGCAGCGGCATAACCCAGGCCTGCGGTACGGGAGCCTGCGCCACGGCTGTTGCCGCCGCTGTTACTGGCAAGGCAGGGCGCAAGAGCTGCATCGTGATGGATGGCGGCACACTTCACATTGAGTGGCGCGAAAGCGACAATCACGTCTATATGACCGGTCCTGCCGAATTTGTCTTCGACGGAGAAATAGAATTAGCAAATTAGGGTATTGGTCGTTTAGTCGTTTAGGAAAGATAGAACGATAAGCGGTAATATCCCCAAACAACCAAACACCCAAACAACTAAGAAAATATGGCATTAGTAAACATTCACTTCCTAAACCTACAGAACAACTATCTGTTCGCCGATATTGCCAAGAAGGTCAATGCGTTCAAGGTGATGCACCCCAAAGCCGAAGTCATTTCACTCGGCATTGGCGATGTCACTCAGCCGCTGTGTCCTGCTGTCATCGAGGCCATGCACAAGGCTGTCGATGAGATGGCAACTGTGGGAGGCTTTCACGGCTATGGACCCGAACAGGGCTACGATTTTCTGCGCGAGGCCATCTTGAAGAACGACTTCTTGCCGCGTGGCATCCACCTCGACATAGATGAGGTATTCGTCAACGACGGTGCGAAGTCCGACACGGGCAACTTCCAGGAGCTACTCCATTGGGACAACTTCATAGGCGTGACTGACCCTATCTATCCCGTTTATATCGACTCCAATGTGATGATTGGCCGCTGCGGCAGTTATCGTGACGGACGCTGGACCAACGTGCGTTATATGCCCACCCATGCAGAGAACGGCTTCGTGCCCGACCTTCCCAAGGGGCGTCCCGTCGATGTCATCTACCTCTGCTATCCCAACAACCCTACGGGAACAGTTATCACCAAGCAGGAACTGCGCAAGTGGGTGAACTATGCGTTGAAGAACGATGCCCTTATCCTTTATGATGCCGCCTATCAGGCCTACATTCAAGACCCGAAGATACCACACTCTATCTACGAGATTCGCGGTGCGCGCAAGTGTGCCGTCGAGTTCCGTTCCTATTCCAAGACGGCAGGCTTCACGGGGGTTCGCTGCGGCTATACCATTGTGCCGAAAGAGGTCACCGTCAGCACTTTCGAGGGTGAGCGCATCTCGCTTAATCAGCTCTGGCTGCGCCGCCAGTGCACCAAATTCAATGGCTGCAGCTATATCTCGCAGCGTGCTGCCGAAGCCATCTACACCCCAGAGGGCAAGCAACAGATCAAGGCCACCATCGATTATTACATGCAGAACGCCACCAGGATGCTCTCTACGCTGCGCTCTCTTGGCTACGAGTGCTACGGCGGCGAGAATGCCCCTTATGTCTGGATGCGCACCCCTGGCGACATGTCATCCTGGCAGTTCTTCGAGGCCCTGCTCTACGGTGCCAATGTCGTATGCACGCCTGGGGTCGGTTTCGGTCCCTCCGGTGAGAACTACGTCCGCTTCACCGCTTTCGGAAGTCACGAGAAAACAGAAGAGGCATTACAACGTATCAAGGCTTGGAGCAAGTAACTCCAAGCCTTGATTTTTTTATAGCATAGTTTTTTGTAACAGGCATCTACACCACCTCCTTTCTCATCCTCTATGAAATATGCATGGACAACCGCAGGATGAAAAAGGAGGCATTTCATTCTGCAAAGTTGACTTAGACTTTACTCTGTGTACGATAACAGTTTGTAGCGAAATGACACTTTTTGATTGCAAACTGTTAGCTGAGTGTAATCAAAATGTGTGGTTTTGTTTACATAATGTTATTTGTGTACGTTTTTAACAGACAAAATGAAAGTGTTTCTTTGTTGTATTGAGCAAAGTGTCTTACCTTTGCCGTCGCAAACATTCATTTTGTAACCCAATGAGAGGGTTTAGTATTAATTTAATAGGTAAAGGTATGAAAAAGATTGAAGCAATTATCCGCAAGACGAAGTTCGAGGAGGTGAAAGCTGCTTTGCTGTCATCCGACATCGACTGGTTTGAGTACCACGACGTTCACGGAATCGGTCAGAGCCGTCAGGAGCGTATTTATCGTGGCGTGCAGTATTCGACGGATGTCATCGAGCGAGTTGCCATCACCATCGTGTGTCGCGACATTTTCCTGACCCCGACAGTTAATGTGATTCTGAAGGTGGCCCATACGGGTGAGATTGGCGATGGTCGTATTTTCGTGAGTGATGTGATTGACACGTGGTCTATCCGTACTGGCGAGAACGGTGACACGGTACTGAGAGACAAGAAGTAGTTAAGGTTTAAGAGTAAAGAATTAAAATTTTCAGGATTATGAACGAAATAGGATTATCACTCGATACTGTATGGATGCTTTTGGCAGCCATGTTGGTTTTCTGGATGCAGCCGGGCTTTGCGCTGTGTGAAGCAGGTTTTACACGTAGTAAAAACACGGCAAACATCCTGATGAAGAACTTTGTCGACTTTATGTTCGGCTCGTTGTTGTTCTTCTTCCTCGGCTTCGGCTTTATGTTCGGAAGCGATGCGCTGGGAGGATTTATCGGCATGCCCAACTGGGGGGACCTGAGTTTCTATAAGGGCGACCTGCCGGTAGAGGGCTTCTTGATTTTCGAGACGGTGTTTTGTGCCACCTCTGCCACCATCGTAAGCGGTGCTATGGCTGAGCGCACGAAGTTCTCGATGTACCTTATATATAGTGCAGTCATCTCGCTGCTGATCTATCCCATCGAGGGTCACTGGACGTGGGGCGGCGGCTGGCTCTGCAACGATGCTGCCGATGGGTTTATGATGACGACGTTTGGCGCTGTGTTCCACGATTTTGCTGGTTCTGCCATCGTGCATAGCGTAGGTGGTGTACTGGCTCTCATTGGCGCTTTGGCGCTGGGACCCCGTGTAGGCAAATACAACAAGGAAGGCAAGAGCAACGCTATTCCTGGTCACAACCTGGCTATGGCGGCACTGGGTGTATTCATTCTCTGGCTCGGCTGGTTCGGTTTCAACCCTGGCTCACAGTTGGCTGCCAGCGGTGAGGTGAACCGCATCGCCATCTCGCATGTGTTCCTGACTACAAACCTCGCTGCTGCGGCAGGTGGCGTCGCTACGATGTTCCTCACTTATGTGAAATACGGCAAGCCCTCACTCTCGCTGACATTAAACGGTGTGCTGGCAGGCCTCGTAGGCATCACGGCTGGTTGTGACCTCGTATCACCCGTTGGAGCCATTGCCATAGGACTGGTATGTGGCATCGTACTGGTCTTTGCCATTGAGTTTATTGACCACAAGCTGCATATCGACGATCCTGTGGGTGCCAGCTCAGTACATGGTGTCTGCGGTATTCTTGGAACGCTGATGACAGGTCTGCTGTCCACTTCTAGCGGTGCTCTCTATGGTCATGGCTGGGGATTCTTCGGTGCTGAGCTCTTTGGCATTCTTGTCATCGACCTTTGGGCAGCTGCCTGTGGATTCGTCCTGTTCTACGGCATCAAGAAACTGCACGGTCTGCGCGTTGACAAGCGCATCGAAGAGGAAGGACTCGACGTTTACGAGCATGGTGAGCTCTGTTATAACTAAGCAATAAGGAATTAAGAGATAATAATTATCGGGCTCGGCCTGAGTAGGAATTTAGAGTTGAGAAGTTATGAAAAAGATTGTTTTATTGGCAATGGGAATAGGCATGAGTATTACAACCCTTGCGCAGAATAAAGTAGAAACAACTATAGCAGCTGATTTCGTAAGTAGTTATATCTGGCGTGGCCAGGACTTGGGAAGTGCTGCTGTTCAGCCGACGTTGGGCGTGGGGTTTAAAGGCCTCTCACTGACAGCGTGGGGCAGCTACGGACTAGCGAACGCCTCCGACGCGAAGGAACTCGACCTGACACTGGCTTACACCATTGGCGGACTGAATCTCGGTGTGACCGACTATTGGTTCGACAGGGGTGGTCTTGATCCTGATGGACGCTACTTCAAGTACGATGCCCATGGCACGAACCATGTTTTCGAGGCTAACGTCGGTTACGATTTCGGCTTTGCATCGCTACAGTGGTTTACGAACTTCGCAGGCAACGACTATAAGGCGGACGGCAAGCGCGCCTTCAGCAGTTACGTGGAAGTAGCTGTCCCGTTCAAACTTGTTACTGTCAATTGGACTGCTGCGGTCGGCGCCGTTCCCTTTGAGTCTGCTCAGTACCGCACAAACGGTTTTGCAGTGACCAATGTGTCGCTGAAAGCCACGAAGGAAATTAAAGTGACGGACACATTCTCGATACCCGTCTTCGGGCAGTTGGTCGGTAACCCGTGCTCACAGAAAGCATACCTGGTCTTTGGGTTTACGCTGCAACCATAATCTTCCAGGTAAGTATCCTCCCCTTGTCGCGAGGGCAGGGAGAGGATTTCTTTCTGTTCTGTGTCCGATAACAGATTGTAACGAAATAACAGTTATTATGTGCAAAGTGTTAGCAAATAGTAAGTAAAATATACACTGAACTTTACAGATAGAAAGTGTATTTTATTTTTAACAAACAAGAAGTTAGCAAATCGTGTATTTCTATTGCAAGTTGCAGTATCTTTGCATCGTGATACAAGCAAATTGACATTATTAATTAAAATAGGAAAGATTATGGAAGCATTAAGATTTCAGGTTGTCGGTGAGGCATTCAAGAAGAAGCCGCTCGATGTAAAAACACCCAGTGAGAGGCCATGCGAATATTTTGGCAAGAAGGTCTTCAATCGTGAGAAGATGTACAAGTACCTGCCGAAGCAGGTCTATGAGAAGATGATTGACGTGATGGACAATGGTGTTCGTTTGGATCGTGACATCGCTGACGCTGTGGCTGCTGGAATGAAGCAGTGGGCCGTAGAGAATGGTGTGACACACTATACACACTGGTTTCAGCCTCTGACCGAGGGTACCGCCGAGAAGCACGACTCGTTCATCGAACACGACGGCAAGGGCGGTATGGTGGAGGAGTTCACGGGTAAATTGCTCGTTCAGCAGGAACCGGATGCATCATCGTTCCCATCTGGTGGCATCCGCTCGACTTTCGAGGCTCGCGGCTACTCGGCATGGGATCCCACGTCGCCCGTATTTATCATCGACGACACGCTGTGTATTCCCACTGTATTTATCAGTTACAGCGGCGAGGCCCTCGACTACAAGGCTCCGTTGCTGCGCGCCCTGCATGCCGTCAACGTGGCTGCTACGGAGGTATGCCACTATTTCGACCCCACAGTGAAGAAGGTGACATCGAACCTCGGTTGGGAGCAGGAGTATTTCCTCGTAGATGAAGGACTCTATGCCGCCCGTCCTGACCTGTTGCTGACGGGACGCACACTGATGGGACACGACTCTGCCAAGAACCAGCAGATGGACGACCACTACTTTGGTGCCATTCCTGAGCGTGTGGCAGCCTTTATGCGCGATTTGGAGATTCAGGCGCTGGAATTGGGCATACCCTGTAAGACGCGCCACAACGAGGTGGCTCCCAACCAGTTTGAGTTGGCTCCTATCTTCGAGGAGACAAACCTTGCTGTTGACCATAACATGATGCTGATGTCGCTGATGAAGAAGGTGGCCCGCAAGCATGGCTTCCGCGTGTTGCTCCATGAAAAGCCTTTCGCTGGCATCAACGGTAGCGGTAAGCATAACAACTGGAGTCTTTCGACTGACAACGGCATCCTGCTGCATGCACCTGGCAAGAATGCTGAGCAGAACTTGCGCTTCGCCACGTTTATCGTTGAGACGCTGATGGGCGTCTATCGGCATAACGGATTGCTGAAGGCCAGTATCATGAGTGCCACCAATGCTCATCGTTTAGGTGCCAACGAGGCTCCTCCTGCCATTATCAGCTCGTTCCTTGGCAAACAGCTCAGCGAACTGCTCGACCATATTGAAAAGGCTGATAAGGATGACCTCTTCTCGATGAACGGCAAGCAGGGCATGAAGATGGATATCCCCGAGATACCTGAATTGCTGATTGACAACACCGACCGTAACCGCACGTCGCCTTTTGCCTTCACCGGCAACCGCTTTGAATTCCGTGCCGTAGGTTCTGAGGCCAACTGTGCATCGGCTATGATTGCCCTGAACAGTGCCGTTGCCGAAGCCCTTGTTGACTTCAAAAAACGTGTGGATGCCAAGATTCCTGAGTACGAGAAGAAACTCGCAGGCACAGAGCATAGTGCGAAGTTCCATGCTATCATCGACGTGCTGCGCGAGGATATCAAGACCTGCAAGCCCATCCGTTTCGACGGCAACGGCTATTCCGATGAATGGATTGTTGAAGCCGAGAAGCGCGGACTGGATGTTGAAAAGAGCTGTCCGAAAATCTTCGAGCGTTACCTTGACAAGGAGAGCATTGACATGTTCGAGAGCCTGGGTGTAATGACTAAGAAGGAACTTGAAGCCCGCAACGAGGTGAAGTGGGAGACCTACACGAAGAAAATTCAGATTGAAGCCCGTGTGCTGGGCGACCTCTCGATGAACCACATCATCCCTGTCGCTACCCGCTATCAGAGCAATCTGCTGAGCAATGTCAACCACATGGCAGTGGTATTTCCCATCGACACCGCCGACAAGCTCTCTGCCCGCAACAAGAAGATTATCCAGGAGATTGCCGAGCGCACCTCTGCCATCGAGAAGGGCGTAGAGGAACTTGTGAATGCTCGCAAGCTGGCCAATAAAATCGAGGATGAACACGAGAAGGCTATCGCCTACCACGACACGGTGGAACCGTATCTCGACACCATCCGCTATGAGATTGACAAGTTGGAACTCATCATCGATGATGCGCTCTGGCCACTGCCGAAATATCGTGAGCTGCTATTCATAAGATAATCAAAAAACTCAACTTTGAAGAGAATCAACGGGCGAACTATTCAAGTGGTTTGCCCGTTGATGATATAATGCGGTGGGTGGCATGATGCAAATTTATTTGCGTGTATTTTTGTTATTTGGATACATTTCACTATATTTGTGGCCAAATATCAATAACAGAGCGAATTATAAAGAGAATATTACTACTAACCCACGCTGAAGAAGTGGGATTAATAATTGACAAAAAAGGAGGTATGTTATGAAGTCATTGAGTAATCACATTTTACAAGATGGTCGCAGTCTGCAGGAAGAGGTAGGTGTGAATCGCATCGAGTCGCTCTCCGTCATCGAGTCGCAGGAGAATAACCAGATCAAGGTGAAGGGGGGCAAGGTCAGGAGCATCAATATCTACGAGGAGGCCAGCCGCTGTCTGCTGTGTCAGGATGCTCCCTGTACGAAAGCCTGTAAGATGGGCGATCCTGCCCGTGCACTCCGTGCCATCCGTTTCGACAACCACAAGCCAGCCCTTCAGTGGGTGAAGAACTGCACCGATGGCGATTTGGAACGCGCCGAACAGGCATGCATACACTATAACTGGCCCATCCGCATCAAGGAGGTGATACGCAGCATTCATCCTGACGATGTCGATGACAGCCACTATCCTTCGCTCAACATCCAGTTCTGCGGCATCGCATGCGAGAATCCGTTCTTCCTTGCCTCATCAGCCGTTTGCACGAACTACGAGATGGTGGCCAATGCCTTCGATGCCGGTTGGGCAGGCGTGTTCTATAAGACTATCTGTCTGAAGGAGATACGCGAGGTGTCGCCGCGTTTCGATGCGATGCACAACAATGCCACCAATGGCGACTTCTATGGATTTCGCAATATGGAGCAACTCTCTGAGAATCCGGTAGAGATGGACTTCGACATCCTGCACCGTCTCAAGCAGAACTATCCCACCAAGGTGATTGTGGCCTCTATCATGGGGCAGAAAGAAGAGGAATGGGTCCAGTTGGCTAAGATGGCCGAGCAGGCAGGTTGCGATGCCATAGAGCTGAACTTCTCGTGTCCGCAGATGAAACACAAGGGCATGGGCAGTGATGTAGGACAGAGCCCTGAGCTGGTCAAGACCTATACAGCCTGTGTAAAGCGCAGCGTAAAGATTCCTGTCATCTCAAAGATGACCCCTAACATCACCCATATCGACGAGCCTGCTGCTGCATGTGTAGAGGCTGGGGCCGATGCCATTTCGGCCATCAATACCATCAAGTCGGTCACGATGGATACTAAGGCTGAGGTGACCGGACAGCGTACTATCTCAGGCTATTCCGGTCGTGCCGTGCGTCCCATTGCCTTGCGACATGTCCTGGAGTTGGCTCAGATGCCCGCAAAGGTTGAACTGAGCGGCGTTGGTGGCATTGAGACGTGGCGTGATGCCTTGGAGTTCATCCAGCTGGGATGCAACAATGTTCAGGTGTGTACCGCTGTGATGCAGTATGGCTACCGCATCATCGATGACTTGATTCTCGGCTTGCAGCGCTACATGGTCAAGCGCGATGTTACCCGCCTGCAGGAACTTGTAGGAGAAATGTTGCCCAAATTCATGAAGCCCGACCACTTAGACCGTGACACCATCATCTATCCTAAGTTCGACAAAGATTTGTGTGTGGGTTGTGGGCGCTGTTCCATCTCGTGCAGCGACGGCGGTCATCAGGCCATCGTCTTCGATGGTGAGACGCGCCGTCCTCGTCTGGTTGGCACCAAGTGTGTAGGCTGTCATCTTTGTCGCCTGGTATGTCCGACAGGTGCCATCGGTCTGACGAAGAGAATAGCAAAGAAGTGATTCGTTCTTGTAGGCTAATCTTTTCGAAATCCACCTATACAGTTAGAACAATGTATGAATTCAGCCGTCTGTCTATTGAGTCAGACGGCTGAATTCTATGCCCTTGTAGAGTCGCTGCGTGCCGTTGCGACTCTCTGGGATAAAGTGTAGACGCACTCCGCGTATGTGCTCCTCAGGATTAAAGTCCTGCGGCGATGCCACCGGACGGCCCTCAATCTCCAGTTTCAGTCGTCCCAGATGGTTCAGGCATACGATGTCGCCCCGCTGCAGCGAGTGTACCAGCACGTCCTCCAGCTCGCTCAGCACGGCCAGCACGTCCGAACGCTTCAGCGAGCAGTTCGTCTGGATGGTCTGCGCAATCGTTTCGGTGTCGAGCGTGTTCAGATGCACGGCCCTCGCCACATACTGTCCTGCCGAGGGCAGGAATTCTCTTGTTTGTTTTCTCAATTTGTACTTCATGTGTTTTTTGAATGGTATTATTTTGAACTTTGATTGACAGTCCGCCACGCTTCGGCGGCTATTGTCTCTTGTGAAATTATAGCTATAATTCTCGGGATTATAGCTATAATTGTTCGAATTTTAGCTATAATTTTTCCCCATGCGTAACGCTTTACGGGTGCAAAGTTACGAAATTAAATCATGAAAGCGTCACGATTTCCCGTTATTTTTTGGGGAAAAGCGAAGTCGATGAAGTCTATTGTTCGTTTTTTATTTTGCCGTTTGGCAGAAAAGTTTTATTTTTGCGATGCGTAAATATAACATTACTCACCTAAAGACATCGAAGCCCCTCATGTTTAAAATCTATATATCCGAATCTGTATATTACGACATCATCGGCACAGAAGAGAAAAAGACCGAGGCCGCACGCTCCAGTCTTTACAAGTTGCTGAAGCTCATGACTCCAAAGGAGAAGAACCAGCCACAGGCGCTGAAGTTGCTGTCGGCTGTAGAGACTGAGCAGTACAGGAGCCATCCTGAGACCGTTCTGAAGAATCCTTCCACACTGTATGTACTGAATGTTGCCCCGGCTGAGGCATCCGACATACAGCGGCGGTACGGTGTGATGTGCCTCTGTGGCGAACATCCAAACATCTCTCCCCTCATTGATGTGAACGACATACACGTCTCGAACAACGGACAGCGGCTTGGACGCGGATGGGACTCGGTGCTGGACAGCGTAGAGAAGCTGCCCTCCAATGCACTGCTGCTCACCGACCGCTACCTCTTTGCCTCTACCCAGCCCAATGCGGGCAACGGCATAGCCAATATCTACGACATACTGCAAGAGCTGCTGCCTCAGCAGTTTGAGGGGGGCAGCTACCACGTCACCATCGTGTTCGACGACATGAGTAAGGAAGAGACCTATTCCTTCAGCGACATTGCTGCACAGTTGGAACAGCTGAAGCCGCGCTTGGGCCGCACCTATCCCCTCATGATGGAGGTACTGGGCATCACCCCCGACTGTCCCCTTTACAGCAAGCTTCACAACCGCATGATCATCTCCAACTACTTTCTGGTGGAGGCTGCCCACAAGCTGGCCGCCTTCAATAAGGACCGTGCCACGGCCCGTCAGATGATTATCCCTCTGGCCCTCTTCACCGAAAGCAGTCTGAACGGCATATCCACCCCTCCACTCGATGCCATCAATCATATGCTCTCATCTCTCCGTCAGTTCTCCAGGTCGCTGTCCTACCGCCCCTCCCACAACGACTACCTGTATGCCGTCAACGGTCAGCGCATGGAGCGGTGCATCAGCATGAGGAACCGACTGCTGAAGTGACATGTATGTAGCAGAGGGGAGAACACTGAAGTGAAAATAAAAAAGAAATACCAAAAAGGAATAACTAAAAAAACAACTATGGAAGAGAATAAATTGATATCACCAAAATGCCTGCAATTAGAGAAAGCATATACTTTCTTTATTGTTCCTTTCTATTTTGAGGACGGAGAATGGAAATCTATTCATAGCAGACTCGACAGATGGGAGCCTATAACTGATGACATATACAAAGAAGATGTGCTTTATCCATATATTATGGATATCTTTAGACATGCAGGCGATGCAACAGAGAGAACTCGTCTTTCCATTTTCACTTTTCGCCAGAAAGACACAGGTGAATATTCGCAGATGTTTGTAGATAGACTCTTAGGAAAGAAACAAGTTGCCTTGCTTGCCACAAATGCCGAAGAGCGGAAATTGCCTCTTACAATTTCTTTTACTCTGCTTAATCGTGAGGGCTTTAAGCCTTATCTGTTTGTTTCTTCCACAGCGCGGATAGGAATGCTTGTTCTTCCGATAGAATTAGAAGACAAAGACGATGTTAAAAAACTTATTAAACTCAACTATTTCCTTCACAAACGCAATGAATCAAATAAATATCAATGCGTATGCTTGAATCCCAATAAACAGGATGAGGCCACATGGCCTAAGAATATTGACGAGTGGAACAAAACGATTCCGAATCTGTGGAAAGAGAATCAGAAATCAACGAGAAAGAGGAATGATTATATTTGCTGGAACTTAAATGACTTCATAGATTGCATTTTAGGCACAATGGGCATGCCCCGTGAAGGAGAAACGCGAATAAAGTATTTTAGTAAATACAGAATGCACCTTTTCACCTTCTGCTCAATGCAGGATGTTGAGAATGAAGTCACTAAAGAGAACATTGCACCCGATCTCTTGCGCTTGTGCCGCTGTGTAGATGCAAAATATATGCTGCCGTTTAAGCAAATGGAAGAGCATGGGTCAATGATTCAGACTTATGAGAACATCTTTTTTGCATCATCCATTGAGGGAACTGCAATGATGGCCATCGGGAAAAAGGATAATAAAGAGTTCATAGGAAGTATTCATAACAAGTTTAATCGTCAGTATCTGTTAGTCTATCTGTTGGTCCTTATACAGCGTTATACGCTCCAAAGCCTTGAGCGTAGAATGACTGATTTCGAATTGACTGACAAACTTTCTGACGATGAGCTATGGAATCTGATCGAAGTGATGTGCGGTATTAAGACAAATTGCTATTTTACCGATGTGTCTATCTATACACATCATAGCCAGTTCTATCATCTTTGCTGCGATAATCAACACATCCCTGAAACCTTTGAAGAGGTAAGTAGCAAGATAGAATTGCTTAAGCTTACCACCGATCGGAGAATGCAGCAGCAAATGAAGAAGCAACATAAGCTGCAGGAGGAAGAAGCTGAAAGACAACAGGCTGAAATAGAAAGAATCAAGAAGAATGAAAAGATAGAAAAAGATGAAGCGGAGAGAAGACAGCATATCCTCAATGTGGTGGTAGCTGTTCTGACTGTTGCGCAGGTCATTCAGGCTTCTTATGAAATTCTTAATCACAGAAGTGAGCCCAAAATGTGGTATTCATTGGTATTAGGTGCTGTAGCTGTGACCGTTTTAATATGTCTCATGCGGAAAGATGTGAAAACTTTCTTTGGTAAATAATTTTAATCAGAAGAATAACTAAAAACTACAAGAAAATGGCAAATGTTCAATTCCAATTAGTCCCAGTTGACTATTCAAGACCCTATGACGAACAACCCGAGTGCAAGCGCCACATTATTGGTGCCTATGCTAATTTGGCTCGCCACAACATGACTGTAACAATCAATACCGTTATGCAGGCTATCGGAATGAATCTTTTTAACGAGAATGATTTAGATGACGCATTTAACAAAAGTCACAGAAAGAAGATAGCGAAATTGGACAATATTCAAAAGGTAAACCTGCAAAAACGTCTTTATCGTCATTTTCCTTTTTTCAAGAGAATGAAGTTAGAGGATGAAAACAAAAAAAGTGTCCAGTTGAATACTCTCTTGGAGGTAATGGCAGATTTTACCAGTTGCATGGCTATGCTTCGTAATTATTATACCCACTATCATCCATACAACTCATTTTCAGAACAGGAAAAACAGTTTGAACTGAAGAAGAGAATGGGCAAACGTCTCCAATATCTATATGAAAATACAGCTCAGTTATTCAAATCTAACGAATCTCTGCCTCACGAAGCCAATGAGGTGTTTGCAACTTTGAGAATACCTGAAGATTATGTAGAAGAATTTATGCCGGGAGATGAAGGATATGACGAATTGTTAAAACTGATAACGGATCCTCGTACAAATTCATTCAAGAAGAAAGGCTTGAAGTTGGAGATGAAGAGCCAGAAGATAACGAGAAAATCATTACGATATGTTCGCAATCCGGAATATCAAGCATATATGATGGATGATTCAAAAGGAATGTCTGATGTAGCGATAATATATTTTCTTTGTTTGTTCCTTGAAAAGAAAGTGGCATTTGAATTGATGGAGGAAGTGGGATTCACAAAGCAAGTTAAGTTTACTGGCAAAAATGCAGATCAACAACTTTTGTTTGTCAAGGAAATCATGTGTATGAATCGAATACGCATGACAAAGACAAAATTGGATAGCGAAATGACAGATACAGCTCTTGCGCTTGATATGATTAGCGAGCTACGCAAATGTCCAAAGCCACTTTACGAAGTGTTTTGCAAGGAAGCGCGCGACGAGTTCAAGGATGATGCAACCGTTTCATGGGAACGCATACATAACGAAGAGGCTGTTGCTACAGAAGAGACAACGGAAGATGAAAACAATGGGGCAGAATCAGTTGACAAGAATACTCCGCGCAGTACGTTTGTGCGCTGGGAAGACCGTTTCCCTCAAATGGCATTAAGGTATATTGACTGTCAGGGGTTGTTTGATGACATACGCTTCCAACTTAATCTTGGAAAATACCGTTTTGCTTTCTATCAGCACGATGCATCGTATAGTGTTGACAATGAGGAAAGACTACGCATTTTGCAAAAAGAATTGCATGGTTTCGGTCGCATTCAAGAGGTCAATCCCCAAATGAAAGAGAAATGGGCTACGTTGTTTGATGAAAAATACGTTGAAGACGGCCTGACTCAGAAAAGGCCAGACCAATCAGGACAGGCACCTTATGTCACAGAGCAGGATGCTCAATATGCGATTGATGATAAGAGCCATAGTGTTGGGTTGCGATGGGAAGGCTTTGAAGCTACAGGTGACCCACATAAACATTATGGTGACTTGGACGCACAAAAGATGTTTATTCCTTATCTGCCTACCAACTTGCAGAAAGACACAACGAAAACCAATCAAGCAGAGCCTCTTCTCGCTCCACAAGCAATGCTGAGTCTTTATGAACTGCCTGCTTTACTTTTCTACCAGTATTTATCGGTAAAATATGGAAGGAGTAAGTTTGAGGCGGAAAATGTAATCAAAGACTATTACAAAAACATAAGATCTTTCTTGGATGATTTCTCAAAAGGCCAAATTCATCCCATAGGAGGAACTCCCGTAAGAGATGTGAAGAAACAAGAGGAACTATGGACACAGCGTAAGACTGAATTAAATGAAATACTCCAGAAATACAACCTCAAGGATTCTGATATTCCCAGCAAGTTGCGGTATTATTTGTGCAGTAAAGAGGTTGACTACGACCAAAAACTTCTTGATTCTGCGCTTAACAGACTTAATGAAAGAAAGAAAAGGGTTGAGAAATCCAAAGAGAGTTTTAATGAAAAGAAAAAGCTTATCGGCACGAAACAAAACAAGTTTGACCGAATGAGGGCAACGATTAAGACGGGTCAACTGGCTCAGTGGCTTATTCGGGATATTTGGGACTGGTTGCCCAATAATAGTATATGCCGAAAAAAACTCTCAGGGCAAAGTTATGCTGTCTTGCAATCTTCATTAGCGATGTTGGGACAGCAGTTCTCCGAAACAGGTGTAGATATATTAAATGTGAATAGATTGAAGTCAATGTTCACAAAGGCTGGCGTCATTTCACAATCAGGTGAAATTGACAAAAATCAGCATCATCCGTTCTTGAATGAAGTTTTCAGTCAATGTCAGATTGATTCTGTGGAATATTTCTATGAGACGTATTTGGATTGTGAGTTGACACATATTGAGAATGTAGATAAGGAAATACGCGAAGGCAGCGATTTTGATGATTACCTGAAAATTCCTTTCCTCCACTGTGAGCGCCGTCGTTGGTGTGAACAGGATTTCAATAGTCTGCGTAATTTGGCTAAGCGCTATTTGAATCGCCCAATACAGCTTCCTGATGGACTCTTTGCCAAGTCAATATTCAATTTACTACTTGAAGCAGAACCAAAACTAAAGGTAGCTCTGATGACAATTCGGGGGGCAGCAAACAATCAGCAGCTTGACAACAATACGGCTTATCTTATCAGATTATATATGGAAGAGGTTGAGGGCGACCATTCACAGCCGTTCTACAGTACGGCTCCAATTGATGGTGCCCCCAGTCCATATCGCCATGTCTATCGGTTATTCAAGAAATATTTCGGACAACCTATACCAGGGACCAATCAAACAACGACACCTGCTTATACCATAGAAGAGATTCGTGAAATCCTAAAAGACAAGAGTAAGCTCATGGAGCTTATATTAAATCATATTGCAGACGATTTGGCAAAGTTCAGAGAAAAGAAAAAGAAGAAAGTGAAATCATTCAACTTGAAAGCATTTATTGATTTGCAATGGAAGATTGTAAAAGATGAAAATGCAACAGGTAAGGCTAAGAGAAATTTTCAGCAGAGAAAGCAGGAAGTTGATAAACGCATCAACGCGAAGAAAAAGGAGCTTGAGGGGCTAAGGGCCAAAATAGAAAAGGAAGTTGATGAATACGAAAAAAAACTTATTCAGAAACAAAAACGGCAATTCGATAAAGTCGCAGATAACGAACGCATTATTCGTCGGTTTAAGACACAGGACGTTTTAATGTTTGTAATGGCTCGCGAGATATTGAAGGCAAAGAGCAAAGACAGGGATTTTACGAAAGGTTTCTGCCTGAAATATGTGATGACAGACTCACTGCTCAGCAAACCTATCGACTTTGACTGGAGGGTTAATATCAAAGAAAAAGATAAAAAGCCCGTTACTAAAACTATCAGGCAAGAAGGTATGAAAATGAAGAACTATGGTCAGTTCTATAAGTTTGCAAGTGACCATCAGCGTTTAGAGTCATTGCTTTCGCGTCTGCCAGGCGAGATTTTCTTACGGGCTGAGATAGAAAATGAGTTCTCTTACTACGATACGAATCGGAGCGAAGTGTTCCGTCAGGTCTATATTATAGAAAGTGAAGCCTACAGACTTAAGCCTGAATTGCTGGATGACAGCAATGCCAATGAAGGATGGTTCTACTATTCAGACAATCGAACAGGCAAACAGCGTCCCATACGTAATAGCTTCATTCAGTTACTCGAAATATTAGCAGCAGGAAAAGACGGCATCCTTGACGACAATGAGAAAGTGGCTATGCAAACCACTCGTAATGCTTTTGGTCACAACACATACGATGTTGACCTTGATGCTGTATTTGAGGGAAATGAGCAGAAAAAGAAAATTCCCGAGGTGTCAAATGGCATTACGTCAAAGATAAAGGAAGGAACTACAGAACTCAAGAAGAAACTCGAGGAATAGATATCACTATGCCTGCCCAACTCAACATGCTCTGTCAGATTCCTCGTCTTCACCTTGCATGGTGCACGGTGAAGGCGAAGGGATCTGTGGGCGGAATTGATGGAATCTCTATTGATGAATTCGAGAAGAATAAACGGAGAGAAATAGCAAAGTTGGCAGAAGAATTGAAGACCGGCATTTGGAAACCACAGCCGTATCTTGAGATTGAGGTGGCGAAAACGAAGAATCCTGATGAAATCCGTAAACTGGGTATGACAGCTATTCGTGACAAAATAGTGCAGCATGCCATCAAGTCGATTGTTGAGCCTCGCTTCGAAAAGATATTTCTATGTGGTGACCTACGACATTGGCGATGACAAGCGACGGCAGAAGGTAGTTAAATTAATGGAATCAATCGGAACGCGCATGAACTTCAGCGTATTCGAGTGCATGCTGACGGATGTGCAGTACCGTAACATGTGCAGGCAATTGGAAAAGATTATCGTTCGTCGCGAGGATTGGGTAAATATCTATCCGCTCTGTACGGAATGCTATGCTAGGATTGAATACATTCCACCCGTTCAGAAGAAAGAACCGGTGAAAATTGTGGTCATATAGAATATGGATATGGTGCGCGAAGCGATCTTTGACATTATTGATACATACCAAAAACATTTGCGAAAAATTGGTTTGAACTTTTGTTGCTCATTATCAGCTACTTGATGGCTTTATGCCAAAATCATCAGAATGGATTTTCTTCGCAAGAAAGAAATTAACTGGTAAATCCTTGGAGACTTGCGAAATTTTAATTAATTTAGCACATCAGAAAGCCTTTCAAATCGTGAGCGTTTTTCGCAAGAGAGACTTAACGTGGTTTGGCGACAAATCATTTGCTAATTTTCTAAGAGAGGTTAAATCGCTGATAATTAGAGGATTTAGAGAAATGGAACCCATAAAAACCCAGCATTTGACAATGAAAAAGCAAGGCATTTGCGAAATTCATGTCTGCGAGATGGCTAAGTCTTGCAGAATCAATGTGTTAGGGTTTGTAGAAACGTCAGACCTTTACCAGACGACTTCTTCAAAGTACTTTAAACAGGACTGTTGTAGAAGCTTATCGTTTGGATAGGTATGACAACTCCCTCGACTTAAAGGCACTCACCGATTGTGAAGTTGTAGAAGCTTATCGTTTGGATAGGTATGACAACTAGCATTTCTCTGTTGCTTACTGCCACAGTTCGTTGTAGAAGCTTATCGTTTGGATAGGTATGACAACTGTGTCTCGTTGATTACAACGACACCGTAACCTGTTGTAGAAGCTTATCGTTTGGATAGGTATGACAACCTAACTTTTAGTGTGTCAGGGCGACCATTGTTTAGTTGTAGAAGCTTATCGTTTGGATAGGTATGACAACACGCTGAGCATTGCCATACATACCTAATACAGGAGTTGTAGAAGCTTATCGTTTGGATAGGTATGACAACTCTCACTAATTTTACTTGGTTGTTCCCATCAAAGTGTTGTAGAAGCTTATCGTTTGGATAGGTATGACAACGAGAAATTGAGTTGGATTGAAACAAGGTGAAAAGGTTGTAGAAGCTTATCGTTTGGATAGGTATGACAACTGAATTAATGTATCTAAAGAGCAACTTAATATAGTTGTAGAAGCTTATCGTTTGGATAGGTATGACAACTTAAAAGAGTTAGACATTGACAGAGATGCTGTGGGTTGTAGAAGCTTATCGTTTGGATAGGTATGACAACATAAATATTTGGCAAACCTTTTGTCAGGTATTAAGTTGTAGAAGCTTATCGTTTGGATAGGTATGACAACTACTAAAAAACAATAAACCCTCCAAGTTTACGGTAGTTGTAGAAGCTTATCGTTTGGATAGGTATGACAACCACATCCCACTCCTCATCAGCAAGCTGACCGGCGTTGTAGAAGCTTATCGTTTGGATAGGTATGACAACTGAATGTGCCAGATACTAATTCGGGATTAAGTATGTTGTAGAAGCTTATCGTTTGGATAGGTATGACAACCTTTACGTCGTATCTTTTGAAGTCTTGTAATTGGGTTGTAGAAGCTTATCGTTTGGATAGGTATGACAACTCGAAAAGGTTCATCGCAAATCAGAAGATAGCCTTGTTGTAGAAGCTTATCGTTTGGATAGGTATGACAACTCTCATTGGCGTTGCAACTCATCTTCCAGTCTGAGTTGTAGAAGCTTATCGTTTGGATAGGTATGACAACTCCAACTTTTGTGCAATGACTGACTTATTCACGTTGTAGAAGCTTATCGTTTGGATAGGTATGACAACAGTTGAGCAATGGATTTTCAGACTTTTCCGACTGTTGTAGAAGCTTATCGTTTGGATAGGTATGACAACACCGTTTTCGATACGATTGAGCAAGCTTCTTCGGTTGTAGAAGCTTATCGTTTGGATAGGTATGACAACTCGACTGTAACCGTTACGACTGTGAAAATATTGTTGTAGAAGCTTATCGTTTGGATAGGTATGACAACTCGCGAGGATAAACCTTTACCAAGCGCTCCACCGGTTGTAGAAGCTTATCGTTTGGATCGGTATGACAACTTTGAACTTGTTTGCTATGATTTTTTTATTTTGTGTTCTATCATTATTCCAGTACAACAAGGATTAGAACACGAAGAACTTGTTACTGTTTCAATGCCTTGGTCTCACGCTCAAAAGTGTTCTGCATACCTTCACCATGAAAAATGCAATAATAGAATTGTAAGTAAATAAACAAAATTGAAAAAATCGGGTGTTTCTTTTGAGTTTCACTCGTTTTTTCGTAATTTTGCAAATAGTTTTATACCTATACTATAAGTTATCAAGACATGAGAACAATTCTTGGACTGCTTCTTACCATGATTTCATTGACTGTTGGAGCACAACAGCCAAAAAAGGTATTCGTGACACTCGATGTGTCGGGTAGTATGAAGGGCAATAAATATGTGCTGGCCAACTATACCACCCAGATGATTGTGACACTGTGTGACGCCGATGATGATGTGCACTTGATTGTGTATGGCCGCGACAACGAACTGTCGAAAGGGAAAGAGTCACTGTCTCAGATTCAGCGACCGATGTATAACTTTGGTTCTGGTAGCGCAATGAGTTCTCAGTTTAATGACATAATTGGCTTTAACAATTTGTACACGCCTTCAAAAGACAAGCAGAACTGGCTTTTCATTATTGGTGACGGAGTATGGGAAACAGGAAATTCCAGCTACAAGAAGGACACTCAACGATTTACGGATATCGTGAAGGGTGGCAGTTTGCAGGTGTGCTATCTGCAAACAAGCGACAAACTGAGCGACTCGTCCGATTTTACTGAGTTTGTCAAAGGACTGGGTGTCGTGGATATCAAGAAGTCAAGCACCGACCCCAAGACCATTCAGGAAGGCTGTGACCACTTCGCCCGTAAGATACTGGGGTTCAGCAACACGCCGCTTGATATCAAGAAAGACGGTGCCAAAGGTATTACTGTGGAGTGCGAACTGCCCGTCAAGGAGTTGATCGTGGTCTATCAAGACGAGATAGTTCCAGGGGCGTTGCCTTCCATCACAGCAGCAGAAAGCAACGGAAAGAAGTTGGATGTGCATCACAAGGGTACTCCTACGACCAAGCCTGTGAAGGCAAACACGGGTGAGAAAGACCTGAGCGGCAACGTGTGGCGCATCAAGAGCGGAAGTCCGATTTCTGCCAACACTCCGATAGCAATAGCCTTTGACAAGGAGGTCAACATCAAGAAGATAAGCATCTATCCACTGGTGGGGGAGATGGAATTCGGCGGTCAAGTCATTGTTCCCGGCGGCAATGCGAAGACACTCAATGACCACACGTTTGCCATCTGCAAAGATAACAAAAAGGCACAGGTGCGAATAGAGCTGAGCAACCAGTCGAAAGGTCGGATTCCTGAACCGCTGCTGGAGCGGACGAAAGTGGTGGTGAAATCGAACAACAAGGACTATACCGCATCCTACAAGAACGGAGGCTTTGAGTGCTTGATTGACCTGGATGGTGACACCACGCAGTATTATGCTGAGTGTGACTGCCCCGGTTACTTTACTCGCGTCACACCCATTATGACCATCGTGAGAGAGAAGTGTGAGCCAATTGAGACCGAGAAAGTGTTGCCAGAAGTGGACTTTGGCAAACGAACTTATAACCAGTTGATGACAGACCCCATTGAAGGCACTATCCATGATGCAAACACACTGGAGACGCTCGATCCTTCGAAATTTGACATCGATATTGAAGTAGATGAAGCTTTCATGTATGAGAAACCGACGATACGCATAGAGGGCAATAGGATACTGATGGACGTGAAGCCTAAGGGCGACTGGTGTGAGTGCCTCTTCCCCACCGACCTGAACATCAAGATTACATCGACACCCAAGGATGGCGCTTTCGGCGAAAAGAACTACGTGAAGACCATCATGCCCATTCATCTGGAGATTGTGAAAGACACACCTTGGCTGTCGCGCTGTCTGTGGGTGCTGGTGACTTTGGTAGCCTTACTGTTCTTTATGTTCTACCTGCGCTCGCTGATGAAGAAAAAACGATTCAAGAAGAATGCGATGCTCATCCCCAAATACTACAGTTACTATGGTGACCTTATTGACGATCAGGGCGGTCGCAAGTTGCGCAAGGACGGCTTCTTGGCGTGGGTGGCACGCTGGTTCCTTCCTGGCGATGAGCGTATCACACTGAGCGTTGACAAGCCTGTAGTTGACAATCTCACCATCTTGGCTTCGGAATCGAGAGATGTGGTGAGAATACTGAAGTCGAGCTGCGACTGGGACACGATGGAACTGGTGGGTTACGACCCTGAAACTGACATGGGCAAGTCGAAGACCGTGAACCTGGGCGACATGGGCATCATAGAAGTCAGCCTTCATAATGGCTCCAAGGAAGGTGAACTCGTGTTCACGTCGGGTAGTGAGGACGATGGTGCCGGCTATCGCATTTTCCTGGGACTGCTCATGGGCGCTTCGATGCTGACGTTCATTGCACTTGTGGCAATGATGCTGCGTTCAATCTGAGATTACACATCATTAGAAAAATACAGAAACATGGCTTTTCAGACAACATTGATCATTGGCTTGGGCGGAGTAGGCTCGGCCATCGTAGAGAGAATCTATAAGAAGTTTGAAGCAACCAATCCTTCAGATGTGGATAGAAGGAATGTGGCCTTCCTGTGTCTTGATACCGACAAGAACGACATCAAGAAGCATCTGGAAGTGATGCCTTCCGGAACGGTTGTGCAGACTTCGTCGGACTTGAGTTGCACAATCGGTGGCTACATTGACCAGATAAAGTCAAAGACCACCGTCTTAGACTGGTTCGACACCAAGAGCCAGCAGTTGCTCAGTTTGCCTATTGACGAGGGCGCTGCCCAGGTGAGAATGGCATCACGCCTGGCCTCTATCTCAGCTATAAATGAAGGCAAATTTGCTGCCATTGACAATAGTATCACTTACTTGCTGTCCACTGAGCCCGAACGGCATCGAGGCAACAATGTCAAGATTCATATTGTCTGCAGCCTTGCAGGCGGAACAGGAGCAGGCTCTTTCCTGCAGACAGCCTACTACATTAAGAATGCGATGAAGGAACATAACGCCACTGCTCCCAAAATATCGGGCTACTTTCTACTGGCCGACGTGCTGTGTTGCGACAGCAATGTGGGCTTGTCGGAAGGACAGAAAGAGAATGTACGCTCCAATACATACGCCTGCGTGAAAGAGCTGAACGCTTTCTGTAATAGTGATAAGGAACATCAAGTAAGGAACATCCAGTTTGAATACCGTCTGGGACAGAAGAGCAAGGAGTTGCCCGTGGACGTTCCCTATGACTTCTGCTTCCTGGTGGACTACTTCGGCGCGAATGGCGGCAACCTTATCAAAGAGAAAAGATATGAAGAGCAGGCCACGGAGTTCATCTATATGAATGCTTTCGACCCGATAGGCGACAACTATCGTCAGAAAGCCATCAACGACATCCGTCAGAAGATAGAACAAGAAGGTGCCAGCCGGTTCGCTGCGTTTGGCGTATCGAAACTGGTCTATCCCGTTGACGACTTGATGAGCTACTTCGCACGTCAGCGTGTGGTGGACAACCTGAATGGCACATGGCTGAGGATTGACAAAGACTTTGACGAGCGTTATGCTGAATACAAGAAGAACATCGAGCAGGGCATACGCGTAGAGGAACCTAACAAGGGTAAGCACTTCATGCAGCAGGTGGAGGTACTCGGAAAGACCGGAGCCGGCAGGGAAGGCGTGGAATTCAGACGTATTCTTGAGAGCACGAAAATCTATCCAGAAGGCAAAGATATAGGCATACCCAAGGCAAAGGTGTATCTGGACTGTGTAGAGAGCTATGTAGCCGGACTCGTACAGTCGAGTAGCGAACTGTCAGGGCTCTACGCCACCTGCACCGTCACAAACCCCAACTTTACGAAGAATACGGGTTCAGACAACGACTTGGGCTTCGTAGTGAGAAGAGAAAGAGAACTTGAGGAGTACCGAAAAGCTGTCATCAACTTTATCGACAGCACAAAGTCGGCTGCCATCAAACAGTGCCTGGTCGTTGACCATGATGTTGAGAACTTTGTGTCGAAGAACCCACAGGCAGACGGCAACCATCTGAACACCTATATTCTGGAGAAGGAAAAAGAGATGCATCCGTTGGCTGTGCGCTACATGCTGTATGAGATACAGGCCATGCTGAAGATGGGACTGGAGAAGAAGAAGGCCGAGAACAAGAAACTGGGGACCATGATTAATGAGACCTATAAAAAGCTCTTTGATGACCCAGAGACGAAAGACCGTGTAGAAGACGCACGTGAGAGCCTGAAGAGAGCCAATGCCAGAAACTCGGGCATTCGCCTTATCTCCAGCCTCTTCTCAGGACAGAATCCATATAAGGCTGCTAAGGAAAACTATGAAAGCAAGTCGAGGCAGCAGGCAGAGAATATACACAAATATGCCCGTGAGAAACTGCTTGAAGAAACTTATGCCGGACTGCTCATGCAAATCAATTTACTCATAGAGGAAGAAGAGAACTTCTTCAAGAGCCTGCCTAATGCCATCTACGAGGTGGACAGCTCGCTCTCGTCGCTGCTCAAGAAGCACGATGCCAATAACAATCCGTGCATATCATACGTGCTGGCATCGGAGCAGAACAAGAAAGATATCTATGAATTTGTCATCAGCCGCAACGACTCGCCATTCTTCCCCAGTGAGATGTCGGCTGCTTTGTATCGGAGCATGTTCGAGAACACCGTGAATGCGCTGGAAAAGAACGGATTTGCTACATCGAGAAAGAAAAGCTCGGCTGCGATGAAAGCCGAACGGCTTAAAGCAAACAGGAAAATCATAGAGGAGTGTATCAAGTTTCAAGAGGAAATCATTCGCGAGAAGAACAAGGAGTATGCAGAGTTGAATGTCTTGAAGGCTTTGAAAGAAGAGGCTATGCGCGAATGTGACAACGATGAGAAAGCAGCACATGAGTATTGGATAAAGAAGTTCCACGCTTTCCGCGATAGGGCAGAAATCTGGGGCGCCTCCAATCTGGATAAAGACGTGCGCTACATCAATGCTTGGGGTGTCAATCCTGAATGTCTTGATTCTGATACCATTACTGAGAATGAGGCCGATGAACTGTTTGGTGATAAGAATGTGGACACTAATGAGAAAACTGCTGCCACACGCGTGGAGTCAGACAAGTTCCTTCCTTTCGAAATATGTCGTGTCAATGCTGCCACTCTACTTGTTGTGGAAAAGAACTTTAAGGGATTCTTATCCACAGAGAGAACAGAACTGTCGGAAGAGTCGGTGGGTACTTATTATGCTGCCTATATGAAGGTGGTTGACAAGGTGAACATGATGAATAGCAAGACTTACTCGCCGCATCTTGACAAACATTGGCACTTGCCTGCATACATGCCGAACATAGGATTTACGCAGGCCGACGAGATAGAAAGGGTGTTCAAGGCATTGTACTGGGGTTTGTTGCTTGGTATGTTCAAATCGGAGTCGCGAGGTGGCGATAATTACTGGAAATATGTGGGCGAATACTCCTGCTTCATACAAGATGTTGACAACAACATGATTCTCACAGGTAACTCTGTGAAGTATGCCCTTGACCGTCTGTTCCAAGGTCTGACTACCAATCCCGCAATTGTGGACCAAGTGCTGAATGCTGCTGACGAGTGGTGGAATAATGCTCGAGACTTGTGGTTGCAGAAAGAGTATGATGAAGATGTTGAGTTAGAAAAGATGAAGAAGTTCAGTACGGTGCAGGACATTTTGAACTTCACATTCAAAATCGTTCCTGGTGACAACAAGCGCAGTAGCTGGTTCAGCATTCTTACATCAAAGCCGAACATGCTTCTTGACAAGTTCCTCAGTCTGGATGGCGAGAGATTGCGAGTGGGCTTCTTCGATGAGCTGATGAACCGTCTGATTGCGCTCTTCGGACCTTCAAAGAATACAAATAAGGTGTGTGAATATATTGTCAAGCACGTAGATAAGGACTGCTCAGATTTAGCAGAAGCCCGGCTCTCTGTGTTTGAAAAACAAAACCGTTTTCAACCGACAGTCTGATGATGACCGATGTCTCAGTCCTGCTGAATCTGACGGGGAAACTTGTCGTTGAAAGAACGAATCCGCTCATGGATTTGGTGAGCGGTCATGGACCATTCTTGTTCTATGACCAGCTCTCACTGGAGCGTTTCCCTCTGGCACAGGAACAACAGGAGGAACACGTGCGTAGGCTACTCATCGATCTGTGTAATTTGTTGGGATGCCGTAGGTTGTCAGCCGATGATAAAGGTGGAAACATACGCTTGATTATTGCACTCGACCTGGTGGGAGGCTTCTCTCACCAGCCAGGACAGACGGTCTGGCTCCCTGCTCAGAAAGTGCGTAAGTTCATGGAGATAGTGAACAGCGTGTTTGAGAAAGAAACACAATTGCTTTCCCGACTGCGATACACTTTCATCTTCATGGAATGGGACACTGATGATTCTGAAAGGGCAGACTTCTATCGTTCACTGGCCTATGAAGGCTGTTACGGACACCCTGAATTATGGCTGTCATCCGGCATGCTTAAGGCCAATGAGGCAAGAGACAGGATGTTGGCAAGCCTGAAATCCTCTGACGATGTGCCACTGGACAGTATGGGCGTGTGTACACATTACAATCATTTCCTGAAGGAGTTGGACAATCAAATTTTGCAAGTTGCAACAGTCTTGTCGCAGGCTGGGCTGGATAAGGCCTTCGAAAATGGTGTGCGGGCTGGTATAAAACGTCTTGGAACTATAGGCAAGTTGAGGACATTCGACTTTGACGAGCTCTGCTCCAGTGTGGTGAGCCATCTTGCAGGCTTACACTATATTCCATTTGACAACTGTACCTTCTTTGTTTTCAAAATGAGAACAGACACGATTACACATCGGAAAAAAGATGAGATGGTGTTTTTCTCGTTTTTACAACTGTTGGCTACGATGAGCACTCCATGGCCTGCCAAGTTCGCAATTGTCGATGCAGGAATGAATGAGCACTCCATGAACGTCGGTGCAATAGTCAGGCTGAAATATGCGGTCTCACTGATTTTACCCATATTGCGGAGTGATGGCAATTTGAAATGGTCGCCCACAAAGACAGTATCCTACTCGGTGTATTCTGCCAACGATGTAAAGACGGAAGATTCAAATGAATATTATAAGCAAAATGCGGATATAGATAGCGATTGGAATCAGCTTTATAGTGAATTTACCTGTTTGCGACAAGTGCCGTTCTTTTTCGGGAATGTTCCTGGTGATTGGGGATGGTATTCTAAGGTGATGGCAAATCTGGACAAGATATCTGCCTTTAATGTGGAGCATGAACGTCCACTTTATGCTTCTTCAGGCAGAATCACTGACAAAGAGATGAAACCAATCCAAAAAGAGGCTTCATATACCGATTTGGAATTGGAAGAAAAAAGGTTGGAAGCTGAGAAAGTCAGTGTGAACCTGTTGGCTGACCTACGAGAGTATCTAAAATCAAGAGAAAAGCCTCTGGCTATTTTTGAAGAGCAAAAGGAGGAACTGAAAAAGAAGATGATAAGGCTGGGGTTTGCTTCTACTACTTACTGGATGGGCCTTGCTGCATGTGTTGTCATCACACTTTGTTATGCACTGCATTTTGTCTATACTGGAGATTTAGCAGCATCAATATGGACAGGGGGCTGTTTTGGGGGAGCAGCATTGGTGTGTTGTTTGGCTTCCCTGATAGCGCAGTACGGGATCAAGTCGGACATCAACGATGTCTTTGCTCTGATAGATGATAGTCTGGTTAAGGTCAGTAATCTTAAGCAAACATACCTCAAGAGTATTAAAACTCGTGTCAACATGCAGAACAAGTCGGACTTAAGGAGGAAAAACTTGGATGAGCTTAAGGAGAAGCTGAACAAGTTTAAGAATCATAACATGCAAGTCGGGCTATGGGAAAAACATTTTGTTGCGATGGAGACAAAACTTTCAGATATGCTGTGTTATGTCGATGAGTCACCTTCAGCACGAGAGAGAATTGACTTTAGAATTGATGCAGATGACTTAGACATTGATCAGATTCCGAGTCTTCCAGACTGCATAGGTGACCAATTCCGGCAAATGAAAGTTGCAATCAATCAAATTCAGACCCTTGAGAATGTCACGTGTTTCTTGAATCGGCTCAATATCACATACAGCAGCAACTAATCTGTTACAGAAAAATTGAATATGTTTTACGCCTCGATAGCTGTTATTATTTTCGTTCTTTTCATATCACCGCTGTTTGCCTATAACAAACTGGAAAAGAAAAATGCTTATCAGTGGTGGCATGTGCCATTTTTTGCCTTGTCGTATGTCGTGGTGATGTACCTCGTGTTCCATCTTTGTAAGGTTCCTAAATGGCCTGGATTTAACAAACTGTTTGACGACTTTGTAGTAGAGGCGTTCTATGTGTTTGCATGTGCTTTAATCTGGCAGATTATTAGCCTGTTACTACACAAGTCGGCTGTTCATAACAAGTTAATCCCCTTGTATAGGAAAATATTTGCTCATAGGGGCGAAAATGGTGACAAGGTATTGCCTTTTCCGTATTTCATCGACCAGGCTGGAGTGGTAAGGTCAAAGGTAGGGAAAGACTTCTATCGTAAGATGATTCAAGGCATCATTCTCGGAGTGGCACTTGTCTATCTAGTCTATTTCTTGCTGATGGAACTGACAGGCATTAAGTTCTATCTTTTATCATCTTTCGCACTTTTCGGCTTGCTTCCGCTGACAGATTGCTACCATTATCTGAAAGCAACGGTGCCAGATGAGCAGAAGAAGAAAAAAACGACTGACAGCGAACGAGAAGGCAAACTTCCACCGAGCGATATGGAGAAGCTGTGGAAGCAGTATGTTGGAGTGTTCACGAATTATTCTGTTGCCTGGGCGCGTAAGTACCATAGGGACATCTATTCGGGTAAGAACAATTCAGACATCATAGAAAACTTGATGACCGAATTTACAAAGGAAACTTCTTCGAAAGGTGTTGATGCGATTCTCGAGAATAGTAATCTGATTGATGCCTTTGCCAGAATAGAACCATTGTTCAACTGGGAAGAAGAAAATGGACGTCTTGTTCTTGTGATTATCGACATGCCCTATCATTTTCAGGATCATTCGTTCTTGCAAAAGATGGTAGAGGAACTAAGAATCATTCTACACAAAGGGAAAGACTTGAAGGCTTACGATGAGTTCTCGTCGGAAGCCGACCTTAACAGCAGTGTTGTCATAGCTCCGTTGTCGGTACTCTCCCAGCGCAATCTGGATAAAGAATGGATCAAACGAATAGGAATGGTCGTCGTTGTCAACCAATTTGACAAAACCATCTCCAATCTGTATGAATGCCGTAAATTCTCGTATCTCCTGCATGCTTCGAACCATCATTATCAGTTGTTGTTCATATCTCAGCATCAGCGTGAATTGGAGCCAGCACTGAAAAATACGTGGCTTACCGGAACTAATACCATTGAGAAGAAACTGTCTCAGGTGCCTCTGGGCTATCATCAGTTCTTTATAGCCTATAACCTTGAGGACTACTTCGACAGAATGAAAAGTATTCTGACAGTATCGCCATCAGAGCCTCTGTCGGCAGGAACGGAAATGATTCCGATTGCACTCAGCTACAAAATGGGTGATGAGGATAAAATCGTTACGCCCGTTCATCTGTTCGACTTGACCCATTCCAATATGATTGAAGGCATTGAAGAATTAGGGAAATTCTATAAAAATGATCTTATGCCTGTGAGAGAAGACGACAGGCTTAAGCATATTCATTGCCATGTTCTGCCTTTCGAAAAAATGGATGAGGAACAAGCGTTCTCTGTTATCTTCGACCAGGACAATAATGCCCCATTAGCCTATTTGAAATGGGTGCATTTCGGTACTCGCGAGAACTTCTCTGTAGTGCTCTCCAGACCCTATATGTTCCGTGACTACTTTAATGCGAATTTCGACTTCTTCATGAATGCTCCATTTTCTGCACTTCAGCCTCATTTAAGTAAGAGCGGTATTACACTTGCCATTATTTTGCTGGAGATGCTGCAGAAGTCGGAGATGACCGAACAACAGTTGCGCAGCTTGATACAGGGGTATTATGATGTTGAGGCAATTCAGTCTGTTTCCTATGTCGTCAAGCAACTGTTTGCCACCTATTTCTCCAACGATCTGGCTGGTAAACTAAGAACACGTCATCACATCTTTTTCGATGGTAGTAATTATCAGCATCAGACCATCTATCAGCTTGACTTCTCTGATAGCATAAGCTTGTCATATCTCGATCGCATCAAGGTGAAGGATGAGTCAGACAATGTGTTGTTCTCAATACTTAAGGATCTTCTTCCTCAGAACTTTGATAAGGGACAGACCCATTCTTTCATGGGTAAACCATACGAAATTACAGGCTTCGACAGTGCCAACAAGATGCTGAAAGTGAGAGCTGTTAACACGCGTTCAACCAGCATATCGTTCTATAAGCCTGTACAAAGTGTCTCTATCGGAAACAAGAGACGTGTGATAGAGGA
>ODAI013738278.1_pt1 | contig 32621 bp, 22 predicted proteins | sample 1539321 | NCBI WGS metagenome assembly ODAI01 (sample SAMN02144231, study PRJEB22623) | gut metagenome | biome: sheep rumen | host: Ovis aries | place: New Zealand
AAATAGTTTAGAAGCAAGGAAAAGAGAAAAATACTTGAAATGATGAAATTGAAGAAAATGGTTGAAAAATAAGTTAGAAAATGTAAGCATATAGTGTATGCCGGGATGGTGGAATTGGTAGACACGCTTGGCTTAGAACCAAGTGCCTTACGGTGTGCAGGTTCGAGTCCTGTTCCCGGTAATTAGCAAAAAACACTCTTCAGGAGTGATTTTTTGTTTTAAACAAAAAAAGCCCAATCGATGGGCTTCTTAATTTAATTTGAAAAATTATTAGTTAACTGTACCTGTCAAAGTATTTACTACTACTTCATCTCATTCTTCTTTGTACAATGGTACTTGGATTTCCATTCATGTTTCAATAGTAGCAGGTTTAGTTCATGCCTGAGCTCTATCTCATTTTACGCCTGGTACTGTAGATACAATTTTGTATGTAATAGTGGAAGGTAGAATTACATTGATTACATTTCCTTGGAACATCTGAAGATATACATCCAAGTTATCTTTGAGATATCACACTATGTCATCTATTTTATCTTTATCGATATCATAAATCTCTCCAGTATCATTTTCCATGAAAGAGTATGTATCACCAGAATTATAGAGATAAACAGCATTTTGAGTAGCGATTTCAGCTTGCTCCAAAACAGCTCAAGAGTTGTAAGTATACATATTAGTCTTTCATGTAACAATATCTTTTACTTTATAAGTATCCACAGCTCATCACCTTCAAGTGTGGTTATGTGAAGTTTCGCTAACCTTAACAAGTTTTCCATCAATCAAAAGGATTGATCATTTTTTTACATCAGAAGTAGTAATCTTTACCATGAGTTATATTTACAAATATATAAAAATCTGACCTACTTATAGAAAAAATCTTTAAAATAGCAAGAGAAAAGAGAATTAACTACTTTGACCAAAAAAGACAGTCATTAGAGGCTGCCTTTTATATCAGATTTTTTGTAACTATTGTTTTAAAGTGAAGTATCATGGAGTTCAAGGTTGATCTATTCTAGCGTATGTTTTATCAACATATGATGAATCATATGTTGTTCCGTTTCATCATACAAGTTTTGTATCTCCTAGGAACATATCACTATGATATTTGTCACCAGATTTTAGCCCAGAAGTAACGAAATAGGAACTTGCATATATGGTTTTTAGATTATTACAACCATAGAATATATTTTGCATATTTTGTACCTTACTTGTATTCCACTTACTTACATCTAGCTCTTTTAAATTTTTACAACTAGAGAATAACCCAAACATATTTGTCACATTTGAAGTATTCCAGTTGCTTACATCTAATCATGTTAAAGCACTACATCCTTTAAATACATTATGCATCTCAGTAACATTACTAGTGTCCCAATTGCTTACATCTAATTCTGTTAAGGCACTACATCAATCGAATATACCAATCATATTTGTCCAATTTTTTGTATCTCGATTACTCAAATCCAGTTTTTTTAACGATTTACAGTTTGAGAATATTCGACGAACATCTCTTAGTTTAGAAACATCCCAATTACTTACATCTAAATTTTCTAAGCTAGTACAATTTTCAAACATACGTTCCATTCCTCAATCAATTATTACTCCATCAGCCATTCTTCATATCACATTACTAGTATCCCACTTGCTAACATCAAGGACCTTTAGGTTTTCACATCATCTAAACATTCGTTCCATATTAATTACATTACGAGTGTCCCAATTACTTACATTAAGTTCTGTCAAATTAGTACAACTTCCAAACATGTCACTCATATCGGTAACATTACTTGTATCGAAATTACTAACATCGAGTCATGTTAAACTACTACAATTAAGAAACATTCTATACATATTGGTAACCTTACTTGTATCGAAATTGCTAACATCAAGGACCTTTAGGTTCTCACATCATCTAAACATTTGTTCCATATTAATTACATTACGAGTGTCCCAATTACTTATATTAAGTTCTGTCAAATTAGTACAACTTCCAAACATGTTACTCATATCGGTAACATTACTTGTATCGAAATTACTTACATCAAGCTCTGTCAAATTAGAACAACGCCCAAACATGTCACTCATATCGGTAACCTTACTTGTATCGAAATTACTTACATTAAGTTCTGTCAAATTAGAACAACCATCAAACATTTCACTCATATCGGTAACATTACTAGTATTCCAATTACTCACATCAAGTCCTGTTAGGCTTCTGCAAAGATAAAACATTAGATTCATTTTGATAACATTACTAGTATCCCATTTGCTTACATCTAACTCTGCTAAATTATTGCAGTTTCAGAACATTCTTTCCATATTAGTTACATTACTAGTGTTCCATTCATCTATATCGATTTTTTTCAAACTAGTACAATTGGAGAACATAGAACTCATATTAATTACATTACTAGTGTCTCAACTATTTAAATCTAAATCAATTAAATTACTACAATTACTAAACATATAACTTGAATCTTGATTAAGATATATTTTATTTGCTTCAGTATAATAATAGATTATTCAACTATTATCAAACCATGCGTATGTTGGATATGCTGAATCATTCGTTGATATCAATCATGTAGTTACTCATGATGGAATAATACTTCATGTCCACTGAGCAATTTGTGTTATAGTTGTATTGGATGTACTATACGTTGGATTATTTAGTCATGCTAATTTTTTAATAGTTTGATTGAATTGTTTTCATGGAAGTAGATAAGTAGCTTTTAATTGTGTGAAATATCATGATTGAAATTCTGAATCTATTCTTGCATATTCTTTATTTAGTTTCGAACTGTTATATCTTGTTCCAAAACCTCATATTATTTTTGTGTCTCAGCTAAACATATTATTTGAGCTGCTGACATATGTTGTATTAAAACTTCATCATGATGAGTAAATGGTATTTAAGTTGATACATTTACCGAACATATATTCCATATAATTGGTTCTATTAGTATTCCAGTTGCTTACATCGAGTTCTGTTAAGTTTTTACAATTGTAAAACATATATTCCATATTGTTAACTTTATTAGTATTCCATTTGCTTATGTCTAATCATTCTAAATTAGTACAACCATAAAACATGGATTCCGTATTCATCACATTATTAGTATTCCACTTACTTACGTTTAAATTAGTTAGAGATGAACAATTTTTAAACATACCATTCATATATTTTACATTATGGGTATCCCAATTACTCACATCTAATTCTGTTAAATTGTTACAACCATCAAACATTTGGGTCATCATCGTTACATTACTAGTATCCCACTTACTTACGTTTAAATTAGTTAGAGATGAACAATTTTTAAACATACCATCCATATTAATTACACTACTAGTGTCCCAATGACTTACATCTAATTCTGCTAAATTATCACAACCATAAAACATTTCTTTCATATCAGTCACACTACTAGTATCCCACTTACTTACATCAAGTTTTGATAAAAGATGAGGTCTTAGATTACTGGTAAGCATGAACATATAACTCATATTAGTGACACTACTTGTATCCCAATTACTTACATCTAATTCTGTTAAATTGTTACAACTATGGAACATTTGTTGCATGCTGGTTACATTGCTAGTATTCCACTTACTTACATCCAATTCTGTTAAATTTCGACAACCTTCAAACATAGCGGTCATATCAGTTACATTGCTAGTATTCCACTTGCTTACATCTAAATCTTCTAAATTGTGACAGTAATAGAACATTCGACTCATATTAGTAACATTACTAGTGTCCCAGTCACTTATATTTATTCATGTTAAATTTTCACAGTGTTGGAACATGCTTTCCATATTAATTACTTTACTACTATCCCAATTATTTAAATCTAAACTTGTCAAAACATTATCACCGTAGAAAAATCCAAAGAACATATCACTAGAATCGGGATTCATATATATTTTGTGGGCTTCAGTGTAGTAGTATATAGTTCAACTATCAAATCGTGTATATACTGGGTATATAGAGTCATCAGTGGATAATATTCACGTAGTTACTCATGATGGAATGGTATCTCATGTCCATTGAATGAATCAATTTAAATGTATAAAGCTATTATAATCTAGGGCACGATTATTGGCTAATCTTTTAATAGTTTTATTAAATTCTTTTCATGGAAGTAGATAAGTAGCTTTCAATTGTGTGAAATATCATGATTGAGATTCAGAATCTATTTTTGCATAATCTATATGTATATGTGATGAAGAGTATCTAGTTCCAAATCATCATACTAACTTAGTATCATCATAAAATAAAGAAGCTCAATCGGTATCACTAGTAACTTTTGTTGTTACAAATCATGTGCTTGCATATATTGTTTTTAGATTTGTATTACTATGGAACATGACACTCATATTGGTAACTTTATTTGTTTTTCGGTTAGTTAGGTCGAGTTCTGTTAAATTACTACATTTATAAAACATAGCATCCATATTAGTGACATTACTAGTATCCCAATTACTTACATCTAACTTTGTTAATTTACTACAACCATAAAACATATATCACATATCGGTTACACTACTAGTATCCCAATTACTTACATCTAGTCATGAAAGATCTACACAATTTTGGAACATATCACCCATATCGGTTACACTACTAGTATCCCAATTACTTACATCCAAATTTTCGAGCTTCATTGGAAGCGCTCCACCATTTTTAGCCATAGATGCAAACATAAATCCCATATCAATAACATTACTAGTATTCCAATTACTTACATCCAATCATGTAAGTTTTATACAATTTCTAAAGGTTCCTCTCATATTGGTAACCTTACTTGTATCCCATTTACTTACATCTATATATTCGAGATTCATATAATCATATTCTGCTCAAAACAACATGTACATATTTTCTACATTACTAGTATTCCAATTACTTACATCCAATCATGTAAGTTCTATACAATTTCTGAACATACTTCTCATAGTTGTAACCTTACTAGTATCCCACTTACTTACATCTAAATGTTTTAAGTTCATATAATTTTTATTTCATCAAAATACAGCAAACATAGTAGTCACATTGCTAGTATTCCATTTACTTACATCTAATTCTTCCAAACTACTACAATCTACAAACATTCTAGACATGTCAGACACATTACTAGTATTCCAACGACTTACATCTAAGTTTGTTAGACTATAACAATTTTCAAACATACTAGACATATTAGTCACATTACTAGTATCCCAATTACTTACATCTAAACTTAGTAAACCACTACATCATCTAAACATACCTGACATAGTTTTTACATTAGTAGTATTCCATCTAGACACGTCTATTTGTTCCAAATTAGTAAAAGATTCAAACATTCATTGTGAATTTTCATTCAAATATACCTTATTTGCCTCGGAATAATAGTATATAGATCAACTATCGTATCGTGCAATAATAGGTGCTGGTGAATTAACATCTGAGATTAATCCTGTTGTTACTCATGACAGAATACTGTCAATTCTTTTAACACGATTAATATTTCATTTAATTCCTGCTAAAGATGAGAGAATATTATTAAATTCACTTCATTCCATAAATACTGCTATAAGTTCATCCCATTTTGCATATAGATTTACACCACTAGAAATATAGTCTCAAGTGTTTACTTTATTTGTAAATCATTCATCAGAGTACCGTCATGAAAATGAATATCCAAGTTTTGAAGGAGTTCATAATGTCATAATTTTACCACTTCATTCACTCTCCCAATCTATAGCAATTACAGCACCAGTTCATCCATCTGGATGGATGGTTACTTTTTGAGGTGATGTAGTTAGATTGTTCTTTACACAACGTAATGGGAAGCCTGTAGCTACTCAATTTGAAGTAGTTCCTATTTCTCATGATTTTAATATGAATATATGGTGTGGTGTCCTTCAGTTTGCGCTCATATCACTTGACCAAAAGTTACCTCAAACATTTTTATATCCAGAACCACAATTTGGACTTATCGCACCAGCAAACGGTAATAATATATCTGATGCAAATTGTATTCATGATCATGCTGAAGCAGATTTCCATCCATTTATTAGCATATTTGTTTCATATAGATTAGGTATATGATATCATTCAGGACATGGTCATTTTTTAGAAATATCTGTATTGGTTATTCATCACCATAAATCTGTAAATAATCATGTATACATACGTCATTCTGCACCATTACAGAATAATGTGCTATTTATATAATAATTATCTGGTCAGTAACTAGATACATCGATTGGAGTAGATCTTGTGTTACCTATTTCCATTGGAAATCAGTAATTATTTCACCATTGGAAGAAACAACCAAAGGATTTTTTGTTTTGTGATGAAGAATTCTTGTTGTATATTTCAGTAGCTCATAGATTTCTATCCATCATCATATAATGTGATATGTTTCATGTTTCTGATAAGAAGAATAATTCCAAATCTTGAATTGCAGTGTTTGCAATATCGCAGTCTTTGGCAATCCATTTAGCATATAGATTTCATTCTTTAGATATGTTATCTCATGTATATATTCTAGAAGAAAACAAAGGATCTGAATACCAACCTCAAAAATCATATCCATCTTTCTTAGGTTCTCATAATGTTACAATTCTACCATTTTCAGCAGTCTCCCAATCAATAGCAATTACAGCACCAGTTCATCCGTAAGCGTTGATAGTTACTTTTTGAGGAGTATCTGAAATATTATTTTTCACACAACGTAGAGAATATCCAAATGAAGGTCCATTTAAATATAAATACAAACCATCACCTGCCGAAGATATTCACATATGAAGATGATTCCTATAATTACCATATATATAATCAGAAATCATATAATTTCAAATAGTACCTCCTCATAAATATTCATTTTGTGGACATCATATACCATTAAATCATGCAAAAGGAAGTAACAATTCTGATGCAAACTCTTTTGCTTTTTGTAAAGCTATAGTCCCTGTATCATAAGGACAGTCTGAAATATTTTTCCATTCTTGCATTATAGTTTCCATCTCTATACCCCTAGGAATATGATATCCTGCAGGGCACGGTCATTGTCTATCTATATCCGTTCAATCAATTCACCATGATCATCGTTGATCATTCCTATAATTATCTCAATCTGGTGTAGCTCATCATCACCAAAGCCATGTAGCAAAAGGAATTCCACTTCTATCTGCAGTATACATTACATATCCTGATTGTCCAGTAGGTCTCCTACAATGACGCTTTGAATTTGAATAATAACCATTTACAGCATTTGGCCCATAATCTTTAGTATTTGTTAGAGTTCATGTGATATATGAAGCTCCACTTCGTCCTCTATTAAATGGGTAATTATTTCACCATTGGAAATAGCATCCGTACGAAGATTCGTTTGGAGAAGAAATATCTTGATTGAATGCTTCAGTTGCTCATAAATTTCTATCCATCATTACATAATGTGAAATTCTTGAAGGGCTTAATAAGAAGAATACTTCCAAATCTTGAACAGCTGTATCTACTATATTACATCCATCCCATCTAGCATATAAATGACCACCACTAGATATATAGTCTCATGTATTTACCTTAAATTCAGCTGCAAATGACTGACTTGAATACCATCACAAGAAATCAATTCCATTTTTCGTTGGAGTTCATAGTGCTGTAATTTTTCCTGTTCCCTCTGTCTCCCAATCAATAGCAATTACAGCTCCAGTTCATCCATCTGCATGAATAGTTACTTTTTGAGGTAATGTAGACATGTCGTTTTTTACACAACGAACAGGGTATCCATGAGCTAATCAATTTCTACTGAACGAGATAGTGCTATTATCTGTAAATTTTTTAAGATGATTCATATAGTGTCATCAAGTATCATCTCATGAATAATATTTGTATATATGATCAGATAACCAGATTCATCATCATACTTTAAGCCTATTTTGTTCTCCACAATAAACTTCAATATATCTTCCATAAGGCATTAATAAGTCTGATGCAAAATTCTTTCAAATTGCTCACCTAGAGATTGATGCATCATTCCAACTATTTACTAAATCATTCATTTCTATTCATCTAGGTACATGATATCATTCAGGACACGGTCAACGTCTATCTATATCAGATCAATCACTTCAATATCAATTTTTGAAGCTACGACTATTTGAAATATAACCTCATCATCGTAGATGATAATTTATTGGTGTGTATTGTGAACCGAAGATATTTCATCATTCATTTAAATCTAGTTCGTTTTCTGGTTCATTTCCTGTGTTACCGTTTCTATCTTTACAATATATTTTGTTGTTTGAATAACTACTAGGTGCATAAGTTGTAGGATTTATTCCATAACGGGTTGATTGTGCTCACAATGAGAATCCATTATTATTTCACCACTGAAAATGACATCATAACGACCTTGCATTTTGTTCATTTTCACCTTTTTGATTATATACTTCAAAAGCTCATAGATTCCTATCCATCATTGTGAAATGTGAAATTTCTCAAGTACTTGAGATTAAGAATAATTCCAAATTTTGAATTGCAGTATGTTCCACATCACAATCAGTACGATTTTCACATCTTAATTCAGACTGATTCCATACTTTTCATGATGGACATTCAGGTACATCCTTAAAACAACGTACAGATTGTGCTCATTTTTTTCTTCATGTAAGTCAGTGTCATACATATCCTTCTCCAATAAGATTATAGTCAAAGCTATTTGCTACGTTAGGATGTATTTTAATTACTCGATCCTTTGCTAATGAATTACTGGTAAAAGTACCAGTTAATCGTGGACTTGATGATGTCCAGAATGATCATCATTGTCAATATGTAACACCAGGAGCAAAATCGTAAAACTCTCTACTTGATGCTGGAGGTAATTTAAAATAATCACGGAAAGCTTTTACAAATCTCATACTTTCAGCCCATCCAAGTCATCCTTCTCAGGTTCATTTGAAAGATATAATTTTTCCACTATCTTTTATATAAGGTAAATTTCCAGATCATGCTGACTTATATTCTTCATTATACCATAAAGTAAGTAAATCATTTCGCTCTCATATACTTGGTACATGGTATCATTCAGGACATGGTCAACGTCTATTTTCTTTATTAGGATCTAAAACTCAGAAGGCATTGTTTCCAGAGTCATAAGCTCATCACCATAAATTATGGTTTGCAGGGCTACTCCAATCATAATCATTTGGCCGATATGCTTGTAACATACCTTCGTTATTAATTTCACCAGTTCATACTCTGAATATTTCTGATGTATAAGGATTTCATGGACCGTAACCTCTTGTATTTACAAAATCAGTACTCGTTTCTAGATTTCACTGAGGTTGAAATCCATAGTTATTTCACCACTGAAAGTAACATCCATATGATGAAACTTCTCATGTATTATTTGAAGTAGCTCAGAGATTTCTGTCGGCAATTGTAATAGCATATCATGATTCATCCATAATTGTTATAGTTTCAAAAGATGTTTTGCTCATATCACATGCAACTTTACAAGTTCCATCGATTTCATCATAAGTTTGTCATTCAGGACAGGTTACGCATTTATTTAAAGCTCCACTGTAGTAATATCCAAATTCTGCGTTACATTTATAAGAACAAGCTCATGTTGATGTGTTGCTATAAAAATAATCAGTAGTATCATTTAATGGTAAAGCTATTTCGTCGTTTAATTTTGCTCCTTCAGGTAGATCTCATCTACATTCATGGAAAATACATTTCTTCTGATCTGAATCCCATTCTCCGTATTGATCACACATGTAAGTACATGGTTTATCCAATTCTGGATCGTATTTCCAAAATGTAGCACTATCTACTGGAGGGTTCGGATTTGTTATGAGATGTCACGTTAATTCCTCGTGATCCCATATACATTCATATCATGTTCGTAAATTTGGACAAGATGCTCATGTTAACTGTTGCATACATCCAGTTACTTGTCAGTAAGCTGTTTGGCAAGATCGATGTATCCATTCTGTATTATCACTTTGTGTGTTTATTAAAAAAGCTCATGTTCATTCTACTAATTCTCATACAATACAAGCTCATGATGTGCCAGCTCATGTATATGAATATGGAATAGTTCCACAAATTGCTTCAACCATTCCACATTCTGCTTGTAATCAAGCTTCATTATTACATAGGGCTTCACATCTTGTTCATTCATGTAAAGCATTTCGTCAACTACCATCACAGCTACAGAAACATTTTTGATTATTATTATAAACATCTCCATCAATTACTTTCAATACTCATTTTGTATTGTCTGTACATTCTAAGACTTTTTTATTGTCGTAAACTATCAAAGAACCAGACACTGTTAATTGAGCTAAATTATGTGCTTTAGTTGTATTTACTACTACTCAATTTTTTCATTTTATGGCAAAAATATTATTTTGTTCTAATATTCCTTCCGAGCTATTACCATCTGTCCATAAAAATGAATTTTGTCCTGATAATGTAGAACCAGATCACATTGCTACAGAATTATATCCATTCGTTGTATTATTATTTCATATTGCCATTGCACCACTTTTTGTTACTTTGTTTCATTCTCATCATACTATCGATGAATAGCTTCATGTTATTTCATTATTTTTTCATCAAAAAATTACTGAATGATTTCAATTTCATTTCTTATTCGTGATTCATCCTAGAATACTGTTGTTTTTTCCTCCTTCGATTTTGTTTTCTTTTCATCATAGAATTTCATTAAAAAATCCTTTTTCAATCATATTTCCATTTCATCATAGGATACTGGATCATGTTACTCATCCTAAAATTTGATTAGGACGTTTAGTCCCTCATCCAAAGTTATCTTGTCCAAGAACTACGTTTACGCATATGTTGAGATCCTCAGTAGTAACCATTCAATCATTATTAATATCACAAGAATTTTGGTTACACTGACTTGTAGGACTACGGGTCATGATATAATTCTCAATTTCACTGGTATCATTACTATCTACATCTCAATCCCCATCTATATCACATTTTATTTTTCATTCATTTGTTAAGACAAAATTATAATCAGTTTCGATTCAGATCAGATTTCATATTTTATTTATAATAGCATGAGTTTTATTATTAATGTTTCTGGATATTATTTTGACGTTTTTAAAATGTTGAATTGCATTATTCGGATCTACGTTTAGGTCGATTGAATTTTCGGCAAAAACGTACATCAATCACAAAGATGCCATTGTAAACATTCATGACATAGCTATTAATACACTCTTTTTTGAAATTTTCATTTCTTTTTGTTTAAAATTTTAAAAATTTGTTCCTTACTCAAATTATATTCAAAAAAAAATTTCTGTCAAAATTTATAGAATTTTGTGAGGTTTTTATAAAAATTCACTATTGACTTTTTGATATTTTATGAAGTTATAAGATTTCATAGATGTGCAAAAATCTTTTGACTAAAAAAGTCAGCCGATTTAGCTGACTTTTTTATGTTCTGATTAAGATTTTTTTATGGTGATTGTAAGAGTGTCAGGGTTTGGGTCTAGTGTTAGACTTTTAATGTAATCATCTACTACGGTTCATGTTACAGTTAGTTTTATCGTAAAACTTCATGTTTCTCCTTCCGATAATCCCTTAAAATCTTTTTCAGTGAGTGCGTAAGTTAATGAATATTGTTTAGATTTTCAAGGAGATAATTCTCATATAGATTTTAGTCCAATACTAGGTTCTCTTTCAATATCTCCACTTAGAGCGTATGTATAACCTGTGATATTTTTTATTGTTAAATTTCAATCATTTTTAATCGTTACTTTATAATTTATTTTCTTTCAATTGGTATATGTTCATTGTGGATCTATATTGGTTATGCTAAGTTTTAGTATAGCTTTTTTGTCAATACATTTATCTTCAGTCTTAGAATACATTTGACCAGAAAATAAACAACGTTTACACTTATTTCCATCAATCCATCATCACTCACAAACAGCATCCTCATAAATACTTTCACATACATTTCCTCTTGGTTCATAATCATCAGGGCATCATAATATACAATTTCTATATTCAGAGATTTCTACAAACATTTCCTCTGGAACCGCTCCTGTTGTATCATAATATTGAACAAAAGGAACATGTGTTTTATTTCCATATTTTCCTACTAGTGCAATTCTTCAAGTCTGAAGAGAATTAGGGTTAGGAATTTTTCATTGAGGACATTGTTGACATTTACCTTTACCATTAAGAAATTCTCAATTATCGCTATCACATTTTTTATAACAAGATTTCGCAGCAGTAGAATTAATAAATAATTTTGTTCCAGCTTTCCACCAGTCAGAATAGTCAGAAGTACGCATCGTCTGATATATTGCTGTTATCGATCATCATGTACAAGTCCAAAAACATCATTCCTCTTTATTTTTCTTTTTCTCATCATAATCCCTTGGAGACAAATAAATCCGATTTTCATTAGATCTTGTAGGGTTTGCATACGATTCATAATATCATCTCGGATAAAGATTTTGACAATATGGTTCTACTAAACTTTCCTGTTCTTCTGGAGTGAAACATCTTCGCATACCCTTATAAGATATACGATATTCATTCGGACACCAATAATAACATCATGTTTTATTTGCATAATTATTATAAAACCATTCAGATGTTTTATCTCATCATCCTGATACCCAACTGGGAGCTGCATTGAAATTATCATATCCAGCATGTCATGTCACAAAATATAACTCTTTATTACCATATTTAGAAGATAATTTGTCTTTACCTAGACAAGACGGCAACTCACATATTCCATTATTACAATAGTATCAATTCTTACATTTATAACTACATGTGTTCTCGATATATTCACCCTTGTATTTTCCTTCATCTATACACTTTAAATAAAAATCACTAGATCTTTCTTTTGGAATTATTTTATTTATAGTTGTTTCCGTATTTTGTAAATATTTTTCATTAATTTCTGTCTCTTCTATAATAGAATTAGTTTTTTCATCTTTACAATATGCATCTAATTCACATTTTTTTAAATCAGAATTCCAATGTTTTCATTCTACACAATCTACGTCATACACACATTCATCCGGATTTTCTTCGGTTCGGGTTCATTCATTACATTTATAACAATTTCACTCAAATGCCACATATCCTGTATTACATAAATATGCACATTCTGGCTTCGATTCCATTTTTTTATATTCATCTTTCCTATATGCTCGTTTTGATGTATCTTTAGATGGGGTTTGATTACTTCAATCGGCAGGAGCTGCATTGTCTATTTCTCATATGCAATTTCATTTATGTATACTTGGACACACATCACCCTCTAATTCTCCACTACACATCACAATCGCTCCAGTATCCGACTGACATGACCAATTTATATAATTAGTATAACTATCTCAGCTTCTTTCTGTACTCACAAAAAATGCTCAAGTTCACTGAACTACTGTTCATGTATTACATGTTCATGAATATGTATGTAGTTCTTCACTCTCTCCACATACTCTTCGAGCATTACCACAGACCGCATTTTCTGGCGGAGTATTACTACACAAGAAAGGACACATTATTCCATCATGTAAAGCATTTCGTCAACTACCGTCACAGCTACATAAACACTTTTTATCTCCATTATTTATGACTTTTACTACTCATTTTGTTTGTGGAACACATTGAGGAGCCGTATCACCACTATATATTATCAAAGAACCTCATATCGTTAGTTGTGCAAACCTATGCGCTTTATTTTTGTTTACAACCATACCTTTATCTCATTTTACAACAAATACATTGCTTGTTGTAAGTTCTGGTTGGCTACCATCTGTCCATAGAAATGAATCATTTCATTTTAGCTTTGATCTTTGTCACATTGCTACAGAATTATTTCAGTTTACTTCGCTATGATTTCATATAACAACTGAATTATTTCCAGTTATTGAATTTCATTCACTTCAGATTATTGATGAATTATTTCATTTTATGTTATTTCCACTTCATCCAAAAATAGTTGAATTGTTTCCATCTTTTAATTCATTTCCAACTCATCATAAAATACTATTAGAATCTCCGGTATCAATTGTGTTTTTTTCTCATCATAAAATAGCTTCGTTAGTTCATCATTCTATTTTATTATCTTTTCATCATAATATAGTAGATCTTCTTACTGAAGTAGCAATACTATTATTATCAGTATCTCATCCACTCATAAGAAAATTGTAGTCAGTTTCTATTCAGACTAATCATCAGTTTTTCTTTATAATAGCATATGAATCATCGTCATTTTCCGAAGATATTATTTTAACACCTTGAAAATGCTGAATTGCATTATTTGGATCAAAATATAATTGAACATGATTTTCTGTATCTTGACCATCATCAACTGCTGATACAGAAAAAAACATCAGTCATAATGATGCTATACTAAATATTCATCACATAGTTAGCAACGATGCTTTCGAAATTTTCATTTCTCTCATCTTTTAATTATAAAATATTTTCCCCACTAAATTATAATCAAAAAAAAAATCCTGTCAAAATTTTGGGGACTTTTTTATATATTTTGTCATTTCGAAGGAGATTGCGACTGAGAAATCCAGAAAACATTATAATTATTACTTTAATTTAACGCAGACAATCCCAAGGAACTGGCTTGTCATCTTAAGCATAAATTTGTTTAGAAAAAGAGAACAAAAATATAAAAAATATGTCCATCTTCAAATAATATACAAGATTATCCTACACTTCACTCCATTTCTAATTGAATTAGATGATTTAGTTCTCATGCATATTCCAAGGGTAACTGCTTAGTGATCGATGAAACAAATCCATTTACAATCATTGCCATAGATTTTTCTTCACTTAGTCATCTACTCATCAAATAAAAAAGCTGATTTTCATCAATTTTTCCAGCTGTTGCTTCATGAGAAACTGTTGCATCTTCAGTTTTGATTTGAATAGTAGGAACCGTATCTGAAACAGAAACTTCATCCAGAAGTAATGCATCACAACGTGTTGAAGCTACAGCATTTTCTGCTCATGGTTGAATTTGAACCAATCCACGATATGTATTTACTCATCCAGATTTGGAAATTGATTTGGAAATTGTATTTGAAGATGTGTTTTTTCATATATGAATAACTTTGGTTCATACATCTTGATGCTGATCTTTGGAAGCTACAACCAAAGAAAGATTATCAGTCGTGGAATTATCTCATTTCAAAATACTGCAAGGATAGAGCATTGTAGCTCAAGAACCTAGATTTCATCCAATCCATTCCATATGACTATTTTCTTCAACTAAGGCACGTTTTGTATTGAGATTAAACGTATTTAGTGACCAGTTTTCCACTGATGTATAACGCATCGATGAATTTTTACCTACAAAAATCTCTACACAACCGGCATGTAGTGAACGTTTGTCATATTTTGGAGCTGAACATCATTCGATATAGCTACACTTTGTTTCATCTTCCAAAACAATTAGAGTGTGTTCAAATTGTCATCATTCATAAGTATTCATACGAAAATATGCTTGTAATGGATCAGAAATCTGAATTCATTTTGGGATATAAACAAAAGTTCCTCCACTCCAAACAGCTCCATGAAGAGCTGCAAATTGATGATCAGTTGGTGGCACCAATTTCATGAAATATTCTTTCACTAAATTTGGATGTTCACGTATAGCTACTGAAATATCATCAAAAATAATTCAGCTTTTTTGTCGTTTTTCTTTGAGTTTATGATAAATTACAGAAGAATCAAATTGTCCTCCCACTCATGCCAAAAATTGTTGTTCAGCCTCTGGAATATTTAAACGTTGAAAAATATTTTTAATATTTTGCGGAACTTTATCTCGAGAATCTGTCGATCAAGCAAATCATTTTTTTGGTTTAGCATAATATACTAGATTATCAAAATCTATAGATGAAATATCTGGACCAAAATCTGGTATTTTAATTTTTTGAAAAATCTTGAATGATTCTAATCTATGCTGTAGCATTCGTTCAGGCTCCTGCAAATCGAATGAAATTTTTTTGATAGTATCTTCATTTAATCATTTCAAAAAAATATCATATAATACGTCATCTGGATTGTCTATAAATGATTGTTTGTTATCCACCTTTAAAAATAAAAAAATAAACCAACAAAGAAATATAATAAATAAATCTGAAAAATCAATCAAACAAATTTATCTTTGCTCTGGTTTTCTTAACCAACCATATGTATTATCTTTTCCAATATTTGCATTATCTTTTATATATCTCCACAAAGATTTTTTTTCTCATCAGGCTTTTTCCAATTTTTTTGTATCAAATCTGGATAAATCTATTTTTTCATCAAATCGACTAAAATATTTTTGAAATTCATTATAATTTTGTAAATTTTTACCAAATGTAATAGGAAACATTTTTGCTAGATATCCTACAATTTTACCATCAATATTATACATTATTGTATTGTTTGCCCATCATATATTGCTCTCTGAAATTTGATTTTTAAGATAAAATGCCAGTTCGGATTTGTATAGATTTTGAGTTCATTTCAAAAAATCTATTTGCTCTTGTGTTAAATCTTGTTTATATCATGATATTTCTAAATTAGAATTGAATATTCATGACAAAAATCAGATTTCTCAATTTTGTTTTGAAATCTTTTTCAAGGTATTTCAATCAAATTCTATTTGAATTTCCGATTGTGGAAATATCTGAACTAAATCTCCATGTGGAGTCATAATTATGATTTTTTCATCTCTTTGCGTATTTATGGCAGGGTAAGATATTTTTTGACTTTCTGTTAGATCTAAGTTAAAAAGGGGAATAATATCCAAATTTGTTGTTCATTTTGAGTTAACTAATTGAATATAAGCATCTTTTTTGTTTACTTGTTCATTTATTCACATAAAAGAAATTTTAGTTTTTCTGCCTTTTATAAATCATTGTATGTCTGGGGCGTCTGGATAAAAATAAAACATTCCAGAAATCATAATAAAAAGACAGAATATTCATCCAATAATTTGTAATGGATATTTCCATCTATTTTTTAATTTTGAACATCGTCGTAATCACAAAAAAATTAATCATAGTAGTACAAATAATTGGTGAGAAATATTTAATAATGGACGAAAAAATATATGGAGGAAAAGGTAAGCATTTCCACAAATCAAAATATTTCTAATTAATTTGTATTTTTTATCTGGTTCATATTGAATAGAGTAATAATAGAAATATGATATACTGACAATTAAAAAGTATAGCCAATATCTAAGTATAAAACTTATAAAAGATTCTTCCAATACGAAAACGACAAATAGTCATAAAAAAATCCAAGCTAATATAAACTGTCATAATTGTATCAATTGTTTTTCTCTCATAATTCATAAAAAAATAAAATTAATTTAGTTCTATTTTTTCTATTTGAGGAAAATTTTTAGACAAAAAATCAATTAATTTATCATAATTATTTGTATGGACCAAAACTAATTTTTCTTCAGATTTTTCTATTTTTTTATCGTTAATACAATAATTCTGAACATAGTTTACCTTTTTTATATCATCAGCAAATCATGATTTTAATATGGCTGTTATTATTTTTTTTAAATCTCTTGAATTTCATTTATAACTAAATGTTAAATAATCCATAAAATCAAAAATTTACAATTTAAAAATTCACCAACTACTTTATAATTTCTATAATAAAATTCAAGATAACACTATTACAACAATCCACCTTCTTCTAATTCTCTCTTCAATGCACTACGATCATTTGCATTAAACATTGCCATTTCGGCAGTAATTTTTCACTTTCTTACCAAACGAACAAGATCATCTTCCAATAAACACATTCAACTAGTTCTATACGTATACATAACATTTCTCAATTGATTCATTTTATTTTCACGGATAGTATTTTCTACGGCTTTATTATTTAATAATATTTCATGTGCTGGTACCATTCATTTTCAATCTGCCACTTTCATCAATTTCTGAACCACAATTGCTGTTAAATTTTCAGAAATCTGGTTTTTAATAGTTGGTTGTTCATCTTCAGGGACCATTGAAATAATTTTATTAACTGTTTGTTCTGCTGATCTAGAGTGAATTGTGGTCAAAACTAGATGTCATGTTTCAGCTAATGCAATAGCATTTTTTAATGACTCTGTATCTCTGGTTTCTCAGAACAGAATAACATCAGGTCTTTGTCTCATTGCATATTTCATTGCTGAGGCAAAAGATATTACATCTTTTCATAACTGTTTCTGCTCAAAAATTGCTTTTTGAGGTTCGAAAATATATTCAATAGGATCTTCGATAGTAATTACATGGCAAGCTCTTGTTTCGTTAATTTCCTGGATCATAGCTGCAAGAGTAGTAGATTTTCATGATCAAGTAGGTCAAGCAACAAATACGATTCCACTGGTTTTTTTTGTTAATGTTCTCAAAATTTCAGGTAATCATAGATCGTGGACATTTGGAATTTTTTCTTCTAACAATCTAGCAACTATCATTTTATGTCCTCTCTGACGAGAAATGTTAATTCTATATCTACGACCATGCACTGAATATCATAGGTCGCAACTAAGATTTTGTTTATATAAATTTAAATCTTCATCGCTCATTAAAATATTTGATATTGCTTCTAATGTAGGATCTTCCAATTTAGGAGCTGCTTTTACTCTATGAACTTCACCATAAATTCTAAGCGCTGGTTCTTCTCAATATGTAAAATAGATATCTGAACTTTTGTTCTGAATCATTAATTGTAAGAGATACAATAAATAATTTTTAGGATCCAAAACTTTTCAATCTACTAAAGTTACAGAACCATCCTGTAAAGTGGATTTTCCATCAGAATTAGAAATGGGATTTCATCATTCTATGTCAGTAGAAGTCTGTGAATTCTGAACTTGTTGATCAGAAATGTCAGCTACATCATTTGTTAAATCTGTCATTTTTGTTTTTGTATATTTTATATAAAATAATAAATTTCATTCTAATTATAATCAAAAAAAATTTCTATGCAAAATTTTTGGGACTTTTTTTTATAAATTTAAGAATCTATGAATAAATCATAAAAATTTCTTATATTTTCAACTTGCATTTTCACTATAAATTTCCTATAATTAAGAGTGTGTACAAACTTGTATTTTTTAGAATTTCACATAAATATATAATGTCTACACTTATTATTATTCTCCTCGTAATTTGAGGAGCAATTGTTTGATGAATTGCTTGATTTTTTGGTTATAAAAAAACTATGACAGAAAAAGCCATTAAGTTCAAGGAAAGAATGGCTAGAGCCAAGGAAATTGAAGAAGAAATTTTAGAAGAAGCTAAGAAAAAATGAGAACAGCGTATAGCAGAAGCGGAAAAAAAAGCTGAAAAAATTGAAGAACAAAGATTAGCAAAAATGGAAGAAATCCAAAATCGTCTTTTGGATAGAGAGGAAAAAATGGAACAGAGATTAGAAAAATTGGAAGAAGAAAAGAAAAAAGTTCTTGATTTGCGTCAACAAGCAGAAGATGTAGTAAAACAGCAAATGGATAAATTGTCAGAGATTTGAAAATTATCACCAAAAGAAGCTAAGGAACAGATTTTTGCTATGATTGAAAAAGAACAAGCATCAGAAATTGAGCGTTTTGTAGAAAAGTATAAGACAATTAAAGCAGAAGAAGCAGAAAATGAGGCAGCAAAGATTATTGTTCAGTCTTTGCCAAAATTGGCAACTCAGAATATTGATGAGTTTACTACAAAAACTGTGGATTTGCCAAATGAAGAATTCAAAGGAAAGTTAATTTGAAGAGAATGAAGAAATATATCATTTTTTGAAAAAACTACATGAGTTGAATTAATTATTGATGATACTCCAGGATGTGTAAAACTTTCCTCGTTTGATCATGAGAAGAGATTTGTTGCTGCTCAAACCTTGGAAAAATTGGTGAAAGATTGAAGAATTAATCCGATGTATATAGAAAAAATTTATAATCAAGTTGTGGCAGATTTAGAACAAACTTTTATAGAAAAGTGAAAAGAGGCTCTAAATATTTTGAATCTTCCTATGATGAATCCTGAGATTGTAAAGACAATTTGACAATTTTTCTTGCGCTTTAGTTATGGGCAAAGCCTTTGGCAACATTCAGTTGAGGTGGCAAAAATTGCTGAAGCAATTGCTATTGAAGTATGATTGGATCCTATTATGGCAAAAAAAGCCTGACTTTTGCACGATGTATGAAAAATCCTTTCAACTACGTGAGAATCTCATACAAAATTATGAGCAGATTTGCTTAGAAAGTGGTGAATGGATCCAATTATAATTAATGCTGCTGAATCACATCATTACGACGTAGCTATGACTCATCCAATTTCATGGGTAGTTGCAGCAGCAGATGCTATGTCTGCTTCTCGTCCTGGTGCTAGATTTGATACAAAAGAATTATTCATTGAAAAAATGTGAGAACTTGAAAAACTTATTACAGAGGTGGAATGAGTAGATAAAGTCCATATTATGCAAGCATGAAGAGAAATTATGGTCTATGTAGACCCAAAAGAAGTGCCAGATCAGGATGTAGAAAAAGTTTTAGAAGAAATCTGAGTGAAAATAGAAGATCAACTTGATTATCCATGAATTATTAGAATATCATGAATTAGAGAAACTAAAATTATACAATATCTTAGATAATTAATATATTTAATTATAATTTATAATTATGTATCCGTATATTGAACTATTTGGGAAATCTATTTCGGTGATGACTATAGGTATCATAATATCTTCCATTATTTTTTTGATTACAGCTCGAATTTTAACTAAGAGGAATCATCAAGATTTCTTAAAGTTGTTCTATTGGTTACCTTTACGAATAATTCTGTCGTATGTTTTATGACGTTATGTGTCATTTTCTTTGGAAACTGGAATATATTTTCCGAAAACTCCATCGAACTTACTTACAATGATAAGTCCTCAGGATTTTAATCTTCATTTTGTAGGATTGCTTGTTGCTTCACGAATATGTTTATGAGTATTCTTTTCTAGTATAAAAAGGAGTGAAAATAAAAAAATCTGGGCAGATATAATTTTCTTATCAATCTCAAATGCGTTAATAATATTCTGAATTTTTTTGACTTTGTGAGATTCTGTTATATGAACACCTACAGATAGTGTTTTTGCTATACGTGCATTGACAGACAATAGCGCATTGAATAAATTTGATGGTGTTTATCCAGTGTGATTGTTTATATCATTTTGAGTTCTTATTATACATATTTTTGTATCTATCTTTAGTATTGTATTCAAAAAAAATTGACTATGAATGCGATGATTAGTCTGAATTTTAATTATATTTAATATTTCTTTCTTTTTTCAATCTTATCCCAGATATTGAATTGTGTCAGTTCTATGAACATCATTTGATATAAAACAATATATTTCATTATTGATAATTATACATTGAGTAATTACAGGAATTAAACGGGAAAGGAAAAGATTTTAAAAATTCATGTTTAAAAATTTGTTATGAAATTCTTCTTCGCAAAAACAGATAGTTTATACAAAATATTTAAGTCATTAGAAAAAATTCCATCTAATAGGAATGTAGAAATTTTTATAGATCCTGAACATTCTCTTTTTGATAATGAGTGGCGATGAAAACAAATAAAAGATATTCTTGAAAAAAATAAGATAAATGCAACATTTGTTACCAAAAATAAAAAAAACAGAGATTATCTAAAATCTGTTTGATTGAAGGCAAATTTATTAAAGGAAAAAAATATTCAAAAAGCTATTAATGTTTTTTACTTGTTCTTTTTTAATATTAGAAAGTTTCATTTACAGACTTATGAAAGTAAAAAATATTTGTTTTGAGCGATATTCTTTCTAGAGACTTTATTAATTCTGTGACTTCTTTGGCTTATAATCTCTTTGATTGTCCCTAATGCAAGTATTGCAATCAAAGCATCTGAATCAGTTGATACTATTATATATAATGTGCGTTATTATCCACATAACGATCCTATGTCGAGTGTTGAAACCAGATTTCTTTATGTACCATTTTATACATGATCCTTAGATTATAAACATGAGTTGACTATTTCTACAGCGAATAGTAAATTTATTTCCAATCCTTCTCATGGTGAAATAAAAATCTACAACAAAAAGGAACAAGAGTATAGTCTTGTAAAGGATACTCAGTTTGTTACGGCTGATTGATTGATATTCCGTGCAGTTGATGATTTTAATTTAGATCCATGAACTGAGGAACATCCATCAGAAAGAATTATAACAGTAAAAGCTGATGATTTTGATGAGAATGGAGATTTGATAGGTATTCGTTGAAACATTCCATTTAAAACTCAAATGCTTATTAAAAAGCTTGATGAGTCTACCTTATCCAAAGATATTTGGGCAGAGAGTATTGAAGATTTTTACTGATGGGAAAGTGAATCAATCTGAGATGTAACGCAACAAGATATTGAACAACTTAAGGAACAGTTAATCGATCAGGTTTATAAAAAGAAGATATCTATCGTGAGTGAAAATTTTACTGATACGTGATGATTATTGTTGCCTTTTGATACAATTACAACTACTACATTTAATAGTATTGAAATCCCTCAATTAAGTTGAGAGAAATCGTCTACAATAAAATGAACAGCATATGTGACATATGATTATCTTTATGTATTGTGGTCTGATTTGTATCAAGTTTTTATGACTTATGTAACCGAGAGACAATCTGAAAATAATTTAACAATTAAAATAGATCCAAATACATTACAATTTTTGAAAGATTCGAATACAACTAATTCATATGAAATAAAAAAAATCTGAAGAAATTATTCTATACCTACTCAGGTAAATGTTATTCAGACATATAATTTTGAGGATGATCATAAACAAATCATTCCAAAATTAAAAGATGAAGTTGCGTGAATGAATGTTGATGATGCAAGAAATTATATTTTAACTACATATGATGAAATTTGAAGTGTAAAGATTTCTACACCATTACGATATAATTCGATTCCTTTAATAAAGTCTAGAATAAAAATTACGTATAAATAAATTTGTCTTGCTTGCATTTCCTTACTACTTTTGTACAATTAATCTTGATAAAGTAGATTTAAATATTTGTATAAAAAATGGCTAAAAATCTAGTAATCGTGGAGTCACCTGCGAAATCTAAAACTATTACAAAGATATTATGATCTGATTTTGAAGTAAAGGCTTCGCTTGGACATATAGTTGAATTGCCTAGAAATTGAAAATGAGTGGATATAGAACATGATTTTAAACCGTTATATCAAATTAATCCAGAAAAAAAGAGGACAGTAAATGAGCTTAAAATTTTAGCAAAGAATGCTGATAAAGTATGGCTTGCAACCGATGAGGATCGTGAATGAGAAGCAATTGCATGGCATGTTGCTAATGAATTATGATTACCTATAGACAAAACACCAAGAATTGTATTTCATGAAATTACAGAAAAAGCCATAAAAAATGCTGTTCAAAATCCAAGGACTATCGATATGAATTTGGTAGATGCACAGCAAGCTAGATCAGTTTTGGATTATCTGGTATGATTTGAACTTTCTCCTGTTTTATGGAAAAAAGTAGTTTGATGAATTTCTGCATGAAGAGTTCAATCTGTAGCAGTTCGTTTAATTGTAGAAAGAGAAAGAGAAATAGAAAAATTTAATAGTTCATCAACTTTTAAAACTGTTTGAACTTTTTCATGAAATTCCAAAAAATCGTTTCCTGCCACATTAGATAAAGAATTCAAAAAATCTGATGAAGTAATTCCGTTCTTGGAATATTGTAAAACGGCAAAATTTAGTGTAGAAAATGTAGAAAAAAAACCTTGAAAGAGATCTCCATCAGCACCGTTTACTACTTCTACATTACAGCAAGAGGCTAGTAGAAAATTATGATTTTCTGTATCTCGCACGATGCAACTTGCTCAAAAATTATATGAATCATGAAAAATTACATATATGAGAACCGATTCTGTAAATCTTTCTCAAGATGCAGTAAATGCAGCAAAACAAGAAATAATAAAAGATTATGGAGAAAAATATTCTAATCCTACAGCATATAAAACTAAATCTGCGTGAGCACAAGAAGCTCATGAATGTATTAGGCCTGCACATTTGGAAATTCGTAATGCATGAGATGATCCTTCTCAAAAAAAACTTTATGATTTGATATGGAAGAGAACTATTGCCTCACAAATGGCACCCGCTAATATAGAAAAAACTATAGTTACAATAGATATTTCATGAGCCAAAAGTAAATTCATTGCTGAATGAGAAGTTGTTACATTTGATGGCTTCTTAAAAGTTTACTCTGAATGAACCGATGATGATGAAACATCAGACACAGTTTTACTTCCAAAGTTAGAAAAATGAGAAATTTTGGGCATGTCTAAAATTGTCAGCACAGAAAAATTTAAAAAACATCCACCTAGATATACAGAAGCTAGTTTGGTAAAAGAGCTGGAAAAGAGATGAATTTGACGTCCATCTACTTATGCATCAATTATTACAAAGATTCAAGATAGAAAATATGTGGTGAAAGAGGATAGAGATGGAGAAAAAAGAGATTATACAGAGATTATATTGGAAAAATGAAATATTTCAGAAAAGACAAAAAATCAGAACAGTTGAGCTGAAAAATGAAAATTATTTCCTACTCAAGCGTGAAGAGATGTTACAGATTTTTTGATGCAAAATTTTAATAACATAATGGATTACAATTTTACAGCATCAGTTGAAACTGATTTTGATGAAATTGCTGAATGAAAAATTCAGTGGGTAAAAATGATGCATCAATTTTATGGTCCATTTCATGATGAAGTAGTTAAAGCTCAATGAGTAGATAGAATTATATCTGAGATAGTTTTGTGAGAAGATCCTGAATCTTGAAAACCTATAATAGCTAGAACATGAAAATTCTGACCATTCGTTCAAATTTGAAATTCTGATGATCCAAATAAAAAATATGCAAATCTTCCAAGCGATAAGTCATTGGAAACTATTACTCTTGAAGAAGCTTTAGAATGCTTTGCTCTTCCAAGAGAAGTATGAGAATATGAATGAGAAAAAATCACAGCGGCTATTTGAAGATTTTGACCATATTTGAAATACAAAAACATTTTTGCATCTATTCCAAAGAATCCAGAAAATCAATTAGATCCACACACAATTACACTTGAACAAGCTATTCCTATTGTTCAAAAGAAGCTAGAATTTGAAAATAATAAGAACATCAATCAATTTGAATATGAAAAAGAAAAAATTGAAGTTCTAAACGGTCCTTATGGTCCATATATCAAATATAACAAAAAAAATTATAAAATTCCAAAATGATGAAAAGATGCTACAGATTTAACATTAGAAGATTGTCTTTCTATAATTTGAGTAAATGTTACCAAAAAATGAACTAAAAAGACCACTAAAGCAACAACCAAGAAAAAAGCTACAACCAAAAAGAAATAATGTTTATAATTTATAAATTTGGATATGGATGGAATAAAAGATGTGATGAGAAAAAGATTATCAATTCAGCATCGTGGTAAAAATATGATAGGGAGTATTGCAATGAATGAAATAAAATCATATTTAAATATTGATAAAATAGATACAGAAATACAAGATGAGATTTTGACATGATATGTAAGATATAATAGATTGTTTATTAAAACTACAGAACAAAGTTTAAAAATTCAGATTTTTAAGGAAAAGTTGAGTATTATGAAAAAAATAAATAAAAAATTATCAGAAATTGGATATAAAATAGAAATAGAAGATATTATTTTAAAATAATATTTATATCTTTATAGAATAAATGCATTTAAGTCCACTCCAATTCATTATCATTATTGCATCTGTGATATTTTTTCTTTTCTGAGTTGATTTATTTAAGCGTAAAAAAGCAACAATTTTGCATTTAATTGTATTTATATGAGGTAGTTTTCTTTTGATCTTATTTTCATTGGATGCAAGTGCATTAGATAAGTTTGGATCTTTCTTCTGATTAGCAAGATGAGCAGATCTAATTGTATATTCAGCCATTATATTGCTAGCTTATTTCTATATATCATTGCTTAACGGTATAAACAAACAAGATATGAAACAAACTCAAATTATTAGAGAAGTTTCCATGAGAGATGCTCAGTGAGATTTATGAAAAGTTGATACAGTTTTCATAATTCCTGCATATGGGGAAAAAGATGCTCCAATTAAAGTAATTTGAGATATTCTAGCAAAAAATTATGGTGTAATCTTAATTGATGATTGAAAAAATGAAGATTTGGTGGAAAAATTACATGCAAAATATAATTGAAAACCTCTTGTTACAATTAGGCATATTGTAAATTTATGACAGTGATGATGACTAGAAACATGAGCAGAATATATTAGAAAATTCTGAAAAAATGTTAAATATGTAGTACATTTCGATGCAGATTGACAACATAGATTAGAAGATTTGAAGGAGTTTCAAAAAGCCTTTGAAGAAGATCCAGATTTGGAAATTGTTTTATGATCAAGATTCTTAGGTTCAACTGTAAATATGCCTAAATCTAAAGAATTCACATTAAAACTCTGAATACTTTTTACTAGGATGTTTAGTTGAATAAAATTAACAGATACCCACAACGGTTATAGAATGATGAAAAAAGAGACTCTAGATAAAATTCATATTACAATGAACAGAATGGAACACGCTTCTGAAATTCTAGACATTATTAAACATAAGAAAATCAAATATAAAGAAGTACCAATCGTTGTAATATATTCCGATTACTCTATGGCAAAATGACAAAAAATTAGTAACTGATTTAAAATAGTAAAGAACTTGATATACAAAAAAATATTCTTTAGATAGAATTCTGAATTTTAATGGTTGCATTTTCAATACTTGGTCGAAACATATATCGATATTGAATCTTTTATCTAGTTGGTTTCATAACAGCTTACTTTTTTCTATATTTCATTTGAAGAAAAAAATACTTTCATAAATTTCCAAATTTACAAAATTTACTAGAAAAAGATTTAGAAAACTTATTTATAATTCTGATTTTATGAGTTTTAGTATGATGAAGATTATGACATGTATTAATATATGATTTCCAATATTTCGTAAATAATCCTCTAGATATATTCAAAATCTGGCAATGATGAATGTCATTTATCTGATGAATTTTATGAGTAGTTCTATGAGTTAGTATTTTCATATGGAAGAAAAGATTTTCTCGAAAAGAATTTGTAATCTTACTCGACCTATTATGTTGCATATTACCACTATGCATAGCATTTTGAAGACTATGAAACTTCTTAAATCAAGAATTATACTGAATAATATTCAACAATCCATTTTGACGAACTGAATGAACGATATGAACTTTAACTTCACTGTGATTTTTACATATTTACGACAAAATAGATTCATCTCTCAGAATTAATACAAATTTACTTTCCATAATTTTCGAATGAATATTATTATTCATCACTTTGATAATTATTTTCACGAAGCAGATAAAAAACGATAAACGAAGAATCTGAGAAATCTGATTGATTTTTCTACTCCGATATAGTATAATCAGATTTTTATTTGAATACATCAGACAAGATTCTCAATCAGAATTTATCTGACCATTCACAAGAAGCCAACGATTTTTTGTAATATTCATTATTATTGGATTAACTTTATGAATCTGTCTATTCCGCCATTCAAAAGAAAATTTAGAAAATAAAAAAAATAATGACTAAGAAAGATTACGATGAAATTTTTACTAAACTTTTGGAACTTTTCCCGAATCCAGATACTGAATTAAATTTTGAAACTCCATTTCAATTACTGGTTGCAGTTATGTTATCTGCACAAACTACAGATAGACAAGTAAACGTAGTTACAGATAAACTCTTTTTGAAAGTAAAAGAGCCAAATGATGTTTTGAAGTTTTCTGAAGAAAAGTTGGCTAAACAAGTTTTTTCCGTAAATTACTACAAAATGAAAGCTAAACATATCAGAGAAACTGCAAAAAAATTGATTGAATTAGCGAAAGATGAAGGAAAAAATCTGACTAAAAATGAAAAAGAATGCTTGGATAAATATTGATATTATTTGCCTGAAAGTTTAGAATGATTGACTAAGCTTTCATGAGTGGGAGAGAAAACAGCAAAAGTAATTCTCTATGTACGATATAAGCACGATTTAATCGCTGTTGACACCCATGTTCACAGAGTGGCTAACCGTTTGTGAATTGTAAAAACTAAAGAACCACTAGAAACTTCAAAGGAAATAGAAAAAGCTGTTCCAAAAAAATGGAAAAGAATCGCTCATCATAGTCTGATTTTATTTGGAAGATACTATTGTACTGCTAAAAAGCCACTGTGCGGAAACTGTATACTTAAAAAATGGTGTAAATATCCTATGATTAAAAATTATTTTAGTTAGAATTATGTGGTCGTAGTCTTTATATTTTTTATCTTCTCGGAATATACACCCACATACCAACAATTTCTATATTTTTCAGTGAAAATTTTTTATCTTTATACACTACTTTCACTTTCATGAAACGGTTACCTGATTCATACATATCCAAAACACCAAAAAAAGTCCATCCTATATATTATTAAAAACTGTTTGAAATCAATATTATATAAAAACATCTTAATTTTTTTTATTTTATTTATTGTGTTAGATACATAAAAATTCTCTATTAAAAATTTTTTATTTTCTTTCACCATCTTCGAATATCCCGTAATTCTACTCAAAGACTTTCTGCATATCCCCTTGCATTTTTTGTTGTAAATCAATTCGTAATGATTATGCCTTTTGCGTTACAGTTATTCTCTTTATTATACTTTATTAAGTCTCATTTGAATACATCTATTTCTGAATTTTTTATAAATCTTAGGTGATATAATCTCTTGAATATAAAATCTTTGTAAATGTCTCGCTTACAATAAATTAAAATAATTAGTCAAGCACGTTCCATTGAAATATATCTTAATCAACTTTGACTATTGAATTCTCATTTTATTATTCGTTGTTTTTTTATTAGTCAATATACAACAGATTCTTCTAGTGGATTATACTTTGAAGACAATTTTCATTGACTACATGAATAGATAAAATCCCTATTCTTTTTAGCCCTTATAGCTATTAATATATATCATATTAACATAATAATTATGGGGATATTCCAACATATAGCTTCTAGCATATTAAAACATAGATTGGATAAATTTGGTAGCATTTTTTTAGGATTTTTTTCAACTCACTAGATGGTACTTCACTTAATTCATTTTTTAATAGTCATGAAATTAAAAAACTAAAAATATTATAATCAAAAATTTTTTCTATGCAAAAATTTGGGCACTTTTTCATATATTTATCTAAAAAACAACAAAATAGGTTTAAAAAAATATATCACAAAAATTTCTGCATTAATTCACCTATTCCATAAAACTATTTAATTTAAATCCCAATTTATCGGAACTATCCCGTTTTCTTCCAAATATTTATTCGTTTTTGAAAACGGCTTACTACCAAAAAACCCACGGTCAGCTGAAAATGGAGATGGATGAGCTGAACAAATTACATAATGCCTACTTTCATCAATCAGACTTTTTTTCTGCTGTGCAAAAGCTCACCACAAAATGAATACTAAATGTTCCTTTTTTTCCGATAAAATTTTGATAACTGCATCTGTAAAAGTCTGCCAACCAATATCTTTATGTGAATTTGGAGAGTCTTTCCTAACTGTCAAAGTCGCATTCAAAAGGAATACTCATTCCTGTGTCCACTTTGTCAAATTTCCAGATTTTGGTGGAGTTAGTCATAAATCTGAGTTCATTTCTTTGTAAATATTCCTTAATGATGGTGGAATTGTAACTCAATCCTGAACTGAAAAACATAGTCAATGAGCTTCTCATTCTCAATGATAAGGATCTTGTCAAATAATCACTACTTTCACTTTATCAAAAGGCGTCTTATCAAAAGCATTAAAAATCTGATTTCCTGCTGGATAAATTGTTTTTCACTCAGATTTTTCCTTTTGTAAAAAATTCTTTATCTCAGTAAAATATGGTTTTTGAAATTCATCTCGTAATATTTTTTTCCAGCTATCTTCTATTTGAGGATCTATCATATTTAATAAAAAATAATTATCTAAACTTCAGGCTGTTTGTAATTGAATAAATTATCAATAACCCATTGTTCAAAACGTATAATTGGATTAATTACCTTTCTAATCAAAACATATCTAAATGGTCTTATCATCAAAATCAATGGAACAATAATTCACAATCAAAGTCATGCGAGTATATCACTAGGCCGATGAACTAATGTTAAAATTCTACACACAGTCATTATAAGTGAAACTATTATAAAAATAACTCCACTCCAAACAAAAAATTTTCTCCTATTAAAAATTCCCCAAAGTAAGGTAGCCATGGCGAATGCCATCGAAACTACAGCATGGTCAGATGGAAAAGAACTCGGAGGCAAAAGTCCATGCATAAGAGTTTCTTCAGCTTCAACTTGATTTAAAACGACAATAGGTCTTTCCTTATAGAAGAAACTCTGAATTCATATGTTGATTAATACGGCTATGAGTGTTGCAAAAAATATATAAAATGCTCATTGTTTAATGATTGTTTTCTTTTTTATAATTGCATGTAGGTAGATAGATAATAAAAAAATTGGATATGCAAATACAAAAATGTCTGCAAATGTTGGAGCCAAATTTGCAATCCATTCATATCTATTTTGAATATCTATTCACCAATTTAAAATGTCTATTCACCAAGAAGGTTCAATGAGTTGAATTGTATCCATGATTACTGAAATTAAATCTAAATCAAAAAATAAGTTAAGAGTTTCCTTTCTTAATTCAAGGAGTATATATAAAAATTTTTAATTATACTATAGTTCGTATACAGGAATATCACTGTTTACACCATTTGATATTACTGTATTATCTCAAATAGGATAGTATAGGTCTCAAAACGGGTTGTTATTTGAGTAATCTTTAACAACTCTAACAACTCATGTACTAACGCAATTTACTATATTTCACACTTTAACAAAGATAAATTTCGCAGAATAATTATCGGCATTTTGTACTCTAAAAAGTCTTAATATTGTTGGTCACATAAATAAAACCATCACGGATAAGAATAGTCCGATAATCATGTATCTTATAGCATTCCAGGCAGTTTTCACTTTTCAGTCATCTCATCTAGAGAAGATGAACAAAAAAACAGCATAGAAAAATGCTCGTATGCATCACACTAATACTACTAAAACTATTAGTGCAAAAATAAACAGAATTACATCTGCAGGATTTGATGTTATTATATTAGAACATGCGTTTTCCATAAAAAATGCTTATGAAATATATTAACCAAAATTATCTGTCAAAAATTATTCAGCTTTTTCTTTCTTTGGTAATGCTTTTCTTTCTACTTCTTTGTAGAATTTTTTAAACATTTCATCGTTCGTGGATTTAAAAAGTAATTTTGCAACTCTTTCAGATGGTTTAGCTCATTTTGCTATCCAAGATTTAATATTTTCAACATCAGCTTCAAATATATGTTTCAAAGGATCGTATGATCCTAAAACTTCTAAATGTCCACATTGTGCAGGTTTTGTATGTTCAGTGAGAACTACTCTATAAAAAGGTCTCTTTGATCTTCCTTGTCTAGAAAGTCTAATTGCTAACATTAGTTTGTTTTAAACAAAAATAAAAATCTGATTTTACTTCAATTTTTCTCTAGATGTATGTTCTGTATGTTTTTTGCAGTGTTTGCAGTATTTGTTCACAGCTAATTTTGGAGTAGTCGCTTTGTTTAGTGATGTAAAGAAATTTGTTGCTTTACATTCGGGACAAACTAATGCAACAGTAATAACTCCACCTTTTTTCTTTGCCATAGTTTAGGTAATAATACACAAATAAAATATTTGAATGACGTAGATGATCAAATTTGGCTCTGGGTAGACTCGAACCACCGACCTCGCCCTTATGAGAGGCGCGCTCTAACCTGCTGAGCTACAGAGCCATAAATTGTATGAATATTATTAGTAGAAGCGGTGAGGGTGGGATTCGAACCCACGAAGCCTGTTACAGCTTGACTCGTTAGCAGTGAGTTGATTTCAGCCTCTCATCCACCTCACCAAATCACCAATTCGTGGATTGAATATACATAATTACTATTGTATTTCAAGAGAAAAAATGTAGAAGAATATGAACAAAGTTTAAAAAATCTGATTTTTTATAATAATTTCATACTAATTATGGCAGAAGAAGTGATTTGAGTGATTGAGTCGTGAGAAAGCTGATGAAGTTTGAAAGAATGAGTAACCGAGGCTGATGTGCAGAGAGTACAGGAAAATGCTCGTCAAGCAAAAAAAGTAGCTCAACAGTTACAAAAAAGCAAACAGGAGAATAATCAGCTTGCGAATTTTTTGAGTTTTCTATTGGGGGAAATTACTAATGAAAATATAATCAAATGACTTTACGATACTTTTTTTATCACTATAGATCCAAAGACAAATATTCCATATTTTCGTAAGAGTATGAATGATGTGGTAGTAGTCTGACTTTTCTATCCTTTTTATGTAG
>ODAI012100542.1_pt1 | contig 32617 bp, 36 predicted proteins | sample 1539321 | NCBI WGS metagenome assembly ODAI01 (sample SAMN02144231, study PRJEB22623) | gut metagenome | biome: sheep rumen | host: Ovis aries | place: New Zealand
AAACCTGTAGGTTTTTAATTTCATGACATTGGTTTTATCCCTTCATCACATTGAGTTTGTCCCTTCATCACATTGAGCTTGTCCCTTCATCACATTGAGCTTGTCCCTTCATCATATTGAGCTTGTCCCTTCATCATATTGAGTTTGTCCCTTCATCATATTGAGCTTGTCCCTTCATCACATTGAGTTTGTCCCTTCATCATATAAGTTTTGTACCGTGAAATAGTGGTGTTTTTCGGAAAATTTCTCTGTCTTTGCCATGATAAGACAAGAACAGATTACATTCATGAACAAAAAGCAAATTATTCGATATCTCTCTTGAGGAAGTGGAAGGCATTGATGAGCGAGGTGAGATTTGTTATATCCATATCTGTGCATGAGGTTTTGTGCAAAGATATGGAGAGGGATAAGAGAGAGAAAAGACAGAAAATTGTGTAAAATGATAAAGATTGAAGAAAAATTTATACCTTTGCACGATGAATAATACTTTTTGAAACATATGAGAAACTTAATTTCCTTTTTTCTAGCATTTATAGTTATTGCTACTTGTATAAGTTGTAAAAAACGTGTGATAAATGACAATGAATCTCAAAATTCTAGTTCATTAGAAACCAATTATAATTTTGTAAGAATTGTACCAAGTAATTTGGATCCAAATTTAAATAGGATACAAAGTAATGAACAAAGTAATGCAAATATAAGGATAGGTACTCCTCGGAATAATTATGCGGAATTATGGTCTGAATGTGAAGAACTTTCTACAGTTTTAGAAGAAAATGATATAGAACATGATGAATTGTCATATCCAATGGACTATCATGAACTTAAAGATTTAAAAAGCGGATATGAAGATCTCTTAGAAGATAATGAAATTGATTATTAATGTTCAATGTTTGTATCGGCGGTATTTGTCATCGATGGCGCGAGCGACAAGATTGACAAAATCCTGTCCGACGGAGTCAGCTATGAAGTCGCGTATGTTCGTCTTTTATCTTAATGCCAGACCATTTGACAAGGCAAAGAGTCTTGACTTCCGGTGCCGACAAGTTGCGTGCGAACAGGGCGAAGACCATTCGCAGTTGCTTGTCGGAAAGTTCTTGCCACGAAGTTGGCAGAGATAAATCAAAAACTGCTTCCATGCCGCGAATGTACGGAAGCAGTTTTGTGTGGGAAAAGACAGGATTAGTGTATGATTTCTATCTTCTTGAATTGTGCGAAGAATCCATTATGGCGGTATTTCCATCGCGTGCCAGGGGGAACGAAAAGTGTGCAGGTTTTAAAAATGGATTCGTCAAAAAGAATTTGTGAAGGATCATCTAGGTTTTCTCCAAATCCTTCATATATTGATATATCTTCTGGGGTTTTTATACGAAAGTATATTGACTGCAGTGCGCTGCAGCCACTGAATGCTGCTTCTCCTATTTTTGTCACGGAGTCAGGGATGTTTATTGACTGCAGGGCGCTACAGCCGTCGAATGCGGAGTTTCCTATTGTTTTCACGGAGTCAGGGATGTTAATTGACTGCAGGGCGCTGCAGTCACAGAATGCGCCTTCTCCTATTGTTTTCACGGAGTCAGGGATATCAATCGACTGTAGGGCGCGGCAGAAAAAGAATGCGGAGTTTCCTATTGTTGTCACGGAGTTAGGGATGTTAATTGACTGCAGTGATTCGCAGAAAGAGAATGCGCTCTTTAGTATTGTTGTTACGGAGTCAGGGATGTTAATCGACTTCAGTGCGCTGCAGCCTTCGAATGCGTGTTCTTCTATTGTAGTCACGGAGTCAGGGATATCAATAGACTTCAGTGCGCTGCAGCCAGAGAATGCGTATTCTCCTATTGTTGTCACGGAGTCAGGGATGTCAATAGACTGCAGGGCGCTGCAGCATTTGAATGCGTTTCTTCCTATTTTTGTCACGGAATCAGGGATGTCGATGGACTGCAGGGCGCGGCAGTCAGCGAAAGCTCCCCATTCTATTGTTGTCACGGAGTCAGGGATGACAATTGACTGCAGGGCGCTGCAGCCTTGGAAAGCTCCATCTCCTATTTTTGTCACGGAGTCAGGGATGTCTATTGACTGCAGTGATTCGCATTCTCCGAATGCGCCACCTCTTATTGTAGTCACGGAGTAAGGGATGTCAATTGATTGCAGGGCGCTGCAGCCATAGAATGCACTAGCTTCTATTGTTGTCACGGAGTCAGGGATGTCAATTGATTGCAGGGCGCTGCAGACTTGGAATGCGGCACCTCCTATTGTTGTTACGGAGTCAGGGATGTTAATTGACTGCAGAGCGCTGCAGCCACGGAATGCGTAATATTCTATTTTTTTTACGGAGTCAGGGATGTCAATTGACTGCAGGGCGCTGCAGCCATAGAATGCTCCACCTTCTATTGTTGTGACAGAGTCAGGGATGACTATTGATTGTAGTGCGCTGCAACCACTGAATGCGTATTCTCCTATTCCTGTCACGGAGTCAGGGATATCAATAGACTTCAGTGCGCTGCAGCCTTCGAATGCGTATTCTCCTATTGTTGTCACGGAGTCAGGGATGTCAATAGACTGCAGGGCGCTGCAGCCACTGAATGCTCTACTTCCTATTTCTATCACGGAGTCAGGGATGTCTATTGACTGCAGGGCGCTGCAGTTTTCGAATGCGCGATATCCTATTGCTGTCACGGAGTCTGGGATGACAACTTCTTGTATTTCTTCTTTAACTGCTTTTTTTAAACCGTATACCGTTTTTCCGTCTAGGCTGAGTTCAAGATAAGGGTGTTCCATGACTCTCTATATTATTATGACTTAGACAACATATTGTTATCACAATGTTGGCGCAAAGATTTCTATTACTGTCATGCCAAACATCAGACTCAGTTCCTCTGAGATCACTTTCTCCATACTCACCATCTAGCCAATCTTTTGGCTCAAACCATAGATTATTTGTTTCTTTAGCCCAATCAAGGACTACTTTTTGTTCTTCTGCTGCTGTTTTGCCCACTCTGCTTCGTAAGCTCTGGCTTGCATTTGTCTCTCCTTGGCTGCTTGGAGAACTTTCTGATTTTCTTTCTTCCAAGCGTCTGTATTTTTCTTGGAAGATTTCCCCTGCTGTTCGGGCAGCTTGTTGTCTTTGCTTTGTATCATGGTTATTTAACGTTAAATTATTATTTTTATTGTTTATAGACATCTGAATATTATCATTCTCAGGAGAGAAAAGGATTATGCTTTCAGGCTTTATTGTAGAGAGAGTGCAGGAGATTAAGCAGTTTCCTCTTAAAATACTTAACTCTTTCTAGGAATAGGGCTTTGTGACTAGAGACTAGCCTTCCTTCTTTGTCTGGCACAAGCACCTTTATAGGACAGCCACAAAGCTCACTATCTACTTCTGCTTCTAGCTCTCTTTTTAGGGTATAGTTAAACTGCCCTACTTGTACTAATATCTCGTGCTGAGTTTTTGCATCTAACATGTCAAAGCCCTCAGGTAAAGACTTTTTCCTCTGGTTATACCTTTTATTATATTCTTCAAGATACTTACGTCTTGCTTCTTTTCCTTCTTTTGTGCTTGAGAATCTATGCATGGCTACTTCTGCTCTTTATCTGATGTCCCATACAAAGTAGCTGCTGTTGTGCCTCCTAAGAGCCAAGGTAATTAGCTACTTTTGTTATGATGTGATTGTAACAAGGACTTTGATTTCGTACCTTATATATAAAAGCTGCTTTAAAGGGATATAAAAAAATTATAGAGCATCTTTTTTTAATCCATCTGTCAGAGCCTCTATCATAAACTTTTGAATGGTGGGCATAAACACATCAAGTTGTTTAGAAATTAAATCTTTTGCCCATTCTCCTTTCCAATTAAATCGATGGTGTGGTTCTTTATCCTGGATATTTAGGGTATATATATTTCCTTTATAGTTATAAATCACTGATGGCCATTGACCTCCCCAAGTAATAGCAAGTCTATACTTACCAATAGTTATTTGATAAATCGTTTCTGGTATTTCTAACTGCAGTCCCAACAAATCTTTGACTGAGGTGTCACTACTTACTCCTATTTCAGCAGTAAGTTCTAGTAAATCTTTTGTATTCATATTACTTAACTCCATTAGTTACTTGCCAATTACTTTCTGCATAACTTGCAGGGTCATAAAACACCTTAATATATTTTGCCTTGCGTATTAACTCTAACTCTTCGCCTACTTTGTCCCAATCTACCATTCTACCATTAGGAGATACTTTAGTTTCATCAAAGTAAAGATCTCCCTTTTGGTCAGCAAAGCCATAGATTTCTCCTTCGGAAGTTTCTAATCTTTGTCCTTCAGGTAGTATAGTTTGATTTTCTCCGCTATCAATGCTACTTCTGTCAGAGATGGTCTGTTCCCCAATTTCTCCTGTTTCAGTAACCATTTTACCATAGTCCCCAATTCCTCTTTGGATTGCAGCATCAATGTCAATGCCAGGCAACTGCTCTGTGGTAATTCCAAGTTCTTGCATCCTATGTTGAATAGATGTCTCAGATCCTCCATAGTCACCTGCGATGTTTCTTGCGATGTATCTGATGTCATTTTCTGTCAGCTTTTTAATATTGAACTTCCTTCTAATTCCAAAGAGATCAGTAGTTATACCTTCTTTCTCATTTTCTTTTTGGTTTTCTTCTAGAAGAGCATGAGAAGAGTGGTCTACTACATATACATATTGGTGATTATCTCCCCTTAAAGTAACGATGTCAGTACCATCATTATTGTAAACCCTTATGAAACCTGTTCCGAAATCTTCTGAGCCACTTTTATTACCTCATCCTCTGGGGGATTCTCCTTGCTGTGCTTCACTATATAATCCAGCATTGTTAACATTTGATTCTCTGACTTCAGCAACAAAGCTATCGCTGTTATTACTTCCTTGTCCTTTAGGATGGTTTGTAGTCCACCTATTAAAATCCTTTTGGTTTTGGATATTGCCATTTTCTATTTCATTTTTAATTGTTTCTATTTCTTCATTTGTATAACCCTCAGTAGAAGACAGGATTAGGGGATGATTTCTATCTTCTTGAATTGTGCGAAGTATGGGTGATGGCGGTATTTCCATCGCGTGCCAGGGGGAACGAAAAGTGTGCAGGTGTCGAAAATGGATTCGTCAAAAAGGAATAGATCAGTATTATCTAGGTTTTCTTTAAAACCATCATCATTTATATATGATATATCTTCTGGTTTTTTAATACGCATGTATATTTCCTGCAGTGCGCTGCAGCCACCAAATGCGCCACCTCCTATTGTTGTCACGGAGTCAGGGATGACAATAGACTGCAGGGCGCTGCAGATTTCGAATGCGCACCATTGTATTGTTGTCACGGAGTCAGGGATGACAAATATAGTTTCCTGTTTTCCTTCGGGATACTTAATAATCGTATGTTTTTGTTTGTCGTACAGAATACCTGCTTCTGAACAATAGGATTTATTATCGGGACTAACTGTAATCGACTGCAGTGCGCTACAGCGTTGGAATGCCCAAATTCCTATTGTTGTCACGGAGTCAGGGATGTCAATAGACTGTAGTGCGCTGCAGCCACGGAATGCTTCATCTTCTATTGTCTTCACGGAGTCAGGGATGTCGATTGACTGCAGGGCGCTGCAGCCACGGAATGCGTAAATTTCTATTGATGTTACGGAGTTTGGTATGACTACTGACTGCAGTTTGCTGCAGTTTTCGAATGCGTTAGATCTTATTATTTTAACGGAGCTGGGTATAACTACTGACTGCAGTGCTCTGCAGCCATAGAATGCGCGATATTCTATTGCTGTCACGGAGTCAGGGATGTTAATTGACTGCAGGGCGTTGCAGTCAAGGAATGCGCCATCTCCTATTGTTGTCACGGAATCAGGGATGACAAATAGAGTTTCCTGTTTTCCTTCGGGATACTTAATGAGCGTATGTTTTTGTTTGTCGTATAGAATACCTGCTTCTGAACAATAGGATTTATTATCGGGGCTAATTGAAATTGACTGCAGGGCGCTGCAGCCAGCGAATGCGTCATATCCTATTCTAGTTACGGAGTCAGGGATGTCTATTGACTGCAGAGCGCTGCAGCCACAGAATGCCAAAATTCCTATTGTTGTCACGGAGTCAGGGATGTCTATTGACTGCAGTGCGATGCAACCATAGAATGCCCTTTCTTCTATTGTTGTCACGGAGTCAGGGATGTCAATTGACTGCAGTGCGCTGCAGCCATAGAATGCCATTTCTTCTATTGTTGTAACGGAGTCAGGGATGTCAATGGACTGCAGTGCGCTGCAGCCTTGGAATGCTCCTTCTTGTATTCTTTTCACTGTGTCTGGAATGTTTATTGACTGCAGGGCGCTGCAGTCAAGGAATGCGTCATCTCCTATTGTTGTCACGGAATCAGGGATGTCAATAGACTGCAGTGAGCTGCAGCCACTGAATGCCCAATTTCCTATTTCTGTCACGGAATCAGGGATGTCAATTGATTGCAGGGCGCTGCAACCGCTGAATGCGCTCCTTCCTATTTCTGTCACGGAGTCAGGGATGTCAATAGACTGCAGGGCGCTGCAGCCATTGAATGCCCCCCTCCCTATTTCTTTCACGGAATTAGGGATGTCTATGGATTGCAGGGCGCTGCAGCCTTGGAATGCGAAAGCTCCTACTTCTGTTACGGAGTCAGGGATGTCAATGGACTGCAGTTCGCTGCAGCCTTGGAATGCGCAATCTCCTATTGTTGTCACGGAATCAGGGATGTCAATAGACTGCAGGGCGCTGCAGCCTTCGAATGTGACTTCTCCTATTGTTGTCACGGAGTCAGGGATTTCAATAGACTGCAGGGCGCTGCAGCCACGGAAAGCTTCATCTCCTATTGTTGTCACGGAGTCAGGGATGACAATAGACTGCAGGGCGCTGCAGCCTTCGAATGCGTATTCTCCTATTGTTGTTACGGAGTCAGGGATGTCTATTGACTGCAGGGCGCTGCAGCCAAGGAATGCTCTATCTCCTATTGTTGTCACGGAGTCAGGGATGTCAATGGACTGCAGTGAGCTGCATAAATAGAATGCCCAATTTCCTATTGTTGTCACTGTATCTGGTATGACAACTTCTTTAACTGCTTTTGTTAAACCGTATACCGTTTTTCCGTCTAGGGTGAGATTTAGATAAGGGTGTTCCATGCCTCTATATTATTATGACTTAGACAACGTATTGTTATCACAATGTTGGCGCAAAGATAATAATATATTTTAGAACCAGTATCCACCCGAATGTTTTTTGTTTTCAAAAAATTTCGGGATGTATAGCTCAGCGACTTTCGAGCTGTGCCATTCCGGGAAAACATCGGCGTGTTCGCGTATGATGTTTACGAGGTCGAAATATGCTTGTGTATGGACCTGCATGTCCGATACGAGCATGAGTTCCAACGATTGCAGTGAACGTACTACATGCAGCATGAGCGGATTGCAGTTCGTTAGCTGGAAGAGTGCCTTCTCACGGAACACATTCATTTGTTCGTGTGAGAAGTAAGTGTCCGCAAGCACGGTCTCGATTTTAATGAGCCGTGCGCGTAGCGCCTGGTACTCTGCCCACAAGTGTTCACGGATCGCCAATCTTCTGCACAGCGAGAGATTAGGAAAGAGCGTTGCCGTGAAGAAGGAATGTTGTTCAGACGACAGCCATTGAGTGACTTGTGGCAGCCGTATCAGGAGGAGTTCGATAGCGTTGTCTCGTTCACGTTCCAACGAGGCAAGTAGTCTATCGACACGGTCTTTCGATGCCGGCGCTACGTTCTGGTTGCTGACAATACCAAACCCGTTTGGAGTCAGCACAAGATCTAGCGTAGGGATAGCAGCGAGCAAGGCGTGGTTTACCACGACTTTAGCGAGCAAGGGCTTTAGCACGTTGCTATCATCTAATCCGGCAATCGTGTTGAACGTCGTTTCCGACGTGAAGGTCAGCTTCACCCATTCCTCGGACGTTTCGATGAATGGAGTAAGCTTTTCTAAAACTGTCTGTTCCCCTTCCACCGCAATACCGTGGGCGTACTTTCGCCCTCCGGCAAGATGACTGCATCGATGTATTTATGTTCAGCATCAGATGACATCGCCAACCAAGAGAGCATCTGCTTGCCGTTGCGGTGTATGCGGAACGAAGAGCGTGTTGTCAGGAAGTTCGTACAAAGGAAGAACGAAGGACTGGGAATGACGAAATCCGATATCAGCACCAGGAAAGTCTGCGTGCTGGCACTGCTGTTTTCATCGCTAATTCTCAACGAACATTGTCCATTTGCGTTGCCTTTTTCCCTTATGGCATCCTCTATAATAGAGCGTATGTCCTGAAGGAACATCGTATTTTCATAGGCATACAGCGTTGTGTTGAAAACCCTTTCACTATCCACATATACCTCCACTTCCGCTGCAGCCTTCTCATTTTGCACCGAAAACGAAACCGTCTCCGGCAACATGGCGGAGAGGTATAAGTTATTGAAAGGAGTATCGATAACGACTGACATATCACTGCTACTTGTTTTCAGTGCAAAGATACGAACGGGTTGGTGGGTGGGAAAAGACTATCTTTTCTGCAAGAGAGAACCCGAAGTTCATAAAAGACGACCTATGGAAATTTTATACACAACATTTGCCATAGTCAAATATAATTTTTATTTTTGCAAAGTGAAAAAATCTTCGACTGTAATAATAGACGTCATTACGATAGATGTCAGATTGGGTAAAAGATTAAAATAACTGCAATATATTATGAATATTAAGAGTATACTAACTAAAGAAGAAAAAGAGTTTATCAAACATCATGGTATTTCCCTTAGTGAAATATATGATGCAAGAGGTAAAATTGCTAAAGTGTATCATGATGAAGCCAAAGCCATGGGGTGTAAATATGTCATAAATAGCTGTATCTATGGACATCGACTAAAGACAAGATCCGGTCATTGTATTCAATGTCGACCAGCTAATATAGCATTTCAAAAAAGATATAGTAAACCAGGTATACTTTATCTTGCTGTTACTGAAGGGGTATGCAAAGTTGGTATTACTGAAAATAATGATAATGATCCATCAAATTCCATTTATAGGCGAGAAATTACTTTAAATATGGATGGTGGATATGGAAATCTAGAAGGATGGAAAATAGTTAATTATTGGGAAGTAATTAACGCAGGAAGAATAGAAAATGAAGTGCATACCCATCTAGCAAAATATAAGATGGAAGATATCGATTATTGGTATAGTGGAGAATGGCGAGTTGCAGATGAACTTTTTAAATGTTCACAAACAACTGCATTGAAAGCCGTAAAAAAAGTTCTTAACAATTATCTTCTATAGTGAAAAATGACGCTTAGGCTTTTGAATTTCCAATAAATAGCAAACTGGTGAGGTTAAAGATTATGGTATTTAAATGGACAATACCCTATAGAAATCTTTTGTTTTTGAAAGAGAGAACCCCTATTTAAAGAGATTCTCACAGATGCAGACACGATGTCCGGCTCTTACGAGCCTGGGCAAGTATGTATCAAGGCAATGGCTAGGGAACGCCGACGACTTGATCCCATCAGCACCGCTGACAGAAATGGATGTGCCTAAGATGTCATGGCACTCGCTGGCATCATCTTCCACAGCCATGAATAAATCACTGAAACGGAAAAGGACGAGAGCTTTGCCATATTGCCGTTGTTTCATCCTCTAACTTATATTCTTCCCACTCTTTCATAGTCAAAAACCTCGTTGTTCTTTTCTTACCCTCATCATGCGCTCTGAGAAGCCTCCTTGGGTGATGAAATCTTTTTCCAGACGCTCCAGCTGCTTAAACAGCAGATAGTCTGCCTGATTGATAAGGATGATTGCCATATTGGCGATGGTCTCTGGTGGGCGAGTCTCACAGAGCTGCATGAAGAAGGCTGCATCGTTGTGCTTCTTGCCCAGCTCACGCATTGCCGTCCATTCTGCCGAGCCTTCCTCCCACTGCCGATGCTGGCGCGTGCGCAGTTAGGGTCCTTAGGGTCGTTAGAGTTCAAATCCTATTGTTTTTATTCTCTACCTCATCCTCTTGCACAGCTATGCCTACATAGCGTCCTGGGGTAAGGTCGGGTAAGGTTTTACCCTGCGAAGTTACTATTTTTTGGGGAAAAAGCAAGGGAAAGGAGAAGAATTTTGGGAAAAACGTATAAAATGTATAACGTATAACCGTATAACAACTTTTGTTTTTTTTGTGCAGAGAGAAAATGCCTATATAATAATGTACGCGCGAATTAATTATAAGGTGGTTTTTTCCCAGGCACCTTTTTTTCGCTATGTGTTATACGGTTATACGTTATACATTTTATACACTTCGCCTCGGAAAATGAAAGAATATGTCTTTTTCATCAAAAAGCGGACTTTACGTCTTCAACGGAAAAGTGTAAAGATTGCGGAAAAGGTGCGTTTATCCGCAAAAATAATAAAATGAAATTGCAATAAGTTTGATGGAATATCTCTATCTTTGCAATGATAAGACAAGAACAGATAATAATTATATGAACTAAAAACTTTTCAGTTATGAGAACACTTCTCCTTTCCCTCGTGGCAATGATTGCTATCAGCGTCAACGCCCAGACAACAAAGAAGGTGCGCCAGGCAGCACCGCGTAAGCAGACCGTAGAACAGCGCGTCATCGGCAAGCACATGCTCAGCTTGCAATGGATTTCGTGGGACTACTTCGGCACGTGTACCATCAAGCGCAACAGCGCTGGTGAATTGGAGTGCAAGGGTGAGCAGTTGTCGAGAGAGAACAACGACTACCTGCGCCTCGACGGCACCGTAGAGATTGTCGATGCCAAGCACCTGCGCTTCACGGGTACTATCGTTTCCAGCATCTACCACATCAACAACGGTGAGGAGTGTCTGCGTGAGGGCACATTCGATTTCGTGTCCACAGAAGGTCGCCGCTACTGGCGCCTGCAACAGATGGAAAACCCTTGCGACGGATGTACCGACTATGTGGACATCTATTTCAAGCGGTAACGGCGAAGCTCGAAGTGACTTTAAAATTCTGAACAGAACTCACGTACTTTCATAACAAAAAGAGAATTGATGATGAAGGATTTAAGCAACAACAGCAAGCATGTTCCATCATGGATGATGGCGGTCGTGCTATTCGTCTTCGGATGCGTGTTTATCAGTGCCGGCATTGTTGAGACCAGCACTTTTGCACAAGGCAAATGGAAAAATACCAAGTATGGTTTTGGGGTACCTGCCTATTTCTCTAATGGCAGTGAATATTTCTATGGCGACGGTCCCTACTCCATGCAGATTTACAAGCACCAGAACGCTGAAATCAGCTATTGCGGACTCTTGGGTACTTGGGCTATAGACGATAGCGAGTTCCCGGGTCGCGGCAGTGTCATATCGAGGACTGCCACCATCAGGAACATCACCTACAGAAGCCGCAACGGTATCTTCTCAGGCTACACCACAGACGGGCGCATCTACTATATGAAGAAGAAAGTTGACAGCTACAATCCTAATGCTGCCGTTCGCCACGCCTACTTCCTAGCCGTCATCTACCCCAAGAGCAGACAAGCAGAGATGGAAAAGGTGACGAAAATGATTAGTAAGTGGTAATAGGGCATATACATGAAGAGTATCAAACTGATAAAGGGGGAGTTCAGGCAGTCGGCAGACCTGCCGCTGGCGCCTGGCATAAAAGCTACAGGATTGGACGAAATAAGCCTTACTCATGTCATGGGTAAGGCTTACTGAACAAATAAAAAAACAAATTATTCGATATCTCCCTTGAGGAAGTGGAAGGCATTGATGAGCTTGTCGGCCTCGTGCTTGATGTCATCGGCCGTGCGCGCTTCTTTCGTGTTCTGCAACTGGCGCCAGACGATGTGGTCGTCGTCATCAAAGTAATAGCGCTCTTCGATGGTTTTACCGCTGACGTCATCCCACTTGTAGTAGGCGAAGCGGAGGGCTGAAGTTGACGGATCGAAGAGATATTCCTCATAATACTTGCGCGGGGCTACATTGAAGCTGCAGTTGACGAAATAGGGCTTCGACATATAGGTGGATAATTGCTCGACGTATTCGTTCTGGAAGAAGAAATGGAAGTTTTTGGTCTGCCCTCCCACCGCCGGTTCCATACTCTGGATGGTGACCACCATATCGTTTTGAGCATCTTTAGACATGGCATTCTCAGCCATTTTATTCTGAGCACTCTGATACATGGCGCGCACCTCTGCCACGCAAGCCTTTTCTGCTTTTGTTTTCTGAGCATTCACGGAGAGGAGTGCTGACAGGCATACGAACAAACATACGATTTTTTTCATTGCTATCATTTTTAGGTTTAACTTCAGTTTTTTGATTTTCCGTCACAAAGATAATCAATTATGAAGCGAAATGCAAGGAAAACAGGCTTTTTATTTGAGACAGATGGGCTGAAACAAACTATCCCCCGCCGCGTATGACCGCCACACGCAACGGGGGATGGTATGAAATGATGTAAAAGAATCAGTTGTTGACCGAGCCTCCCACGATGTCAAGCAGCTCACTGGTAATGGCTTGCTGGCGTGACTTGTTGTACTGCAGGTTCAGTTCGCGCAGCAGCTCGTCGGCATTGTCGGTAGCCGTCTGCATCGCCACCATGCGTGCTGCATGCTCGGAGGCATTGCTGTCGAGCAGTGCCGTATAGAGCATCAGGTGTGCCAGTTTGGGTATCAGCAGAGAGAGCACGGTGTCCATGTCGGGCTCGACGATGAAGATGTCGGCAAGCGGTTTGACGACTTCCTGCTCACGTTCCTTAGCCTGTTGGTTTTTCTTCAGATACTCTTGTGCCTTCTGGGTGATGACAGCCGAGGAGAGGTCGCGTTCCTTGTCGGCATTGAGTTCTTCTGTGATATCAATTGGCAGGAACGTCTTCCGCGTCAGAATCTGACTGCCAGCGCTCTTAAAGTGATGGTAGAACATCTCCACGCGGTCTATCTCGCCCTCCAGGAACTTTTCACCCAGCTCGTAGGCAATGTCTATGCACTGTGCTACGTTGGGCTTGTCGGCGAGAGATATGAAGTCTCCGGCAGAGGTATAGCCCAACTTCGACACCTTCTCGGCAACCTTGCGCCCGATGGGATAGATGACGATGTTCTCCTTGCCCAGATGCTGGTATTCGTCCAAGGCATGCTGCATCATCTTGATGATGTTGGCATTGAAACCGCCGCATAGCGAGCTGTTGGAGCTGAAGACGATGAGTGCGACACGCTTCACGGGACGCTCTACGCTGAAGACGGTAGAGGCATCGGCTTCGCTGGCAAGGAAGGTCTTGAGGATATGCTCCAGCATGGTTTCGTAGGGGAGCATGTTCTCGATCATCACCTGCGCATGGTGCAGCTTGCTTGATGCCACCATCTTCATCGCACTCGTTATCTTACGGGTACTCTGCACACTGGCTATTCGAGTCTTGATCTCTTTTAAACTTGGCATGGTTGCAACTCAATTTTTATTTATACTGTCCTGCAATGTCTGCCATCGTGCTCTTGATGACCTCGGTAACCTCGTCGGTGAGCTTACCGCTGCCCAACACCTCGATAGCATCGGCATGGGCAGTGCGCATCTTGTCGAGGAAGGTGTCCTGGCACTCGCGCACCTTGTCAACAGGAACCTCGTGCATCAGACCGTTTACGCCACAATAGAGGATGGCAATCTGCTCACCGACGGGCATCGGGGAGTATTGCGGCTGGATGAGCAGCTGGTTGTTCTTACGACCGCGGTCGAGGGTCATGGCAGTCACGGCATCCATGTCACTGGAGAACTTTGAGAAGGCCTCCAGCTCACGATACTGAGCCTGGTCTATCTTCAGCGTACCAGCCACCTTCTTCATGGACTTGATCTGTGCCGAGCCACCCACACGAGACACGGAGATGCCCACGTTGATAGCCGGACGGAAACCTTGGTTGAAGAGGTTGGACTCCAGATAGATCTGTCCGTCGGTAATGGAGATGACGTTCGTCGGGATGTATGCCGACACGTCACCTGCCTGGGTCTCGATAATAGGGAGTGCCGTCAGCGAACCGCCGCCGCGCACATGACCTTTCATACATTCTGGCAGGTCGTTCATCTTCTCTGCCACCTCCTGCTGCTCGTTGATCTTTGCTGCACGCTCCAGCAGACGGGAATGCAGGTAGAAGACGTCACCGGGGTAAGCTTCACGACCGGAAGGACGACGCAGGATCAGCGACACCTCACGATAGGCAACAGCCTGCTTCGACAGGTCGTCGTAGACGACGAGTGCCGGGAAGCCGCGGTCACGGAAGTATTCACCTATGGCAGCACCGGCAAACGGCGCATAATACTGCATGGCGGCAGGATCGGCAGCCGTGGCACTGACAATGATGGTATAGGGCAGTGCACCATGTTCCTTCAGCGTCTGCACAAGTGCAGCGACGGTGGAAGCCTTCTGTCCGATGGCTACATAGATACAATATACAGGCTTTCCTGCTTCATAGAAACTCTTCTGGTTGATGATCGTGTCAACGGCAATGGCGGTCTTACCCGTCTGTCGGTCACCGATAATCAACTCGCGCTGTCCGCGTCCGATAGGAATCATAGAGTCGACAGCTTTGAGACCTGTCTGCAAAGGTTCCTTCACGGGCTGACGATAGATTACACCGGGAGCCTTGCGGTCGAGGGGCATCTCGAACGATTCGCTCAGGTCGATATCTCCCTTGCCGTCGATAGCCTCACCCAGCGGATTGATGACACGTCCGAGCATGTTGTCGTTGACACGGATGGAAGCAATACGGTGGGTACGCTTCACGACCTGTCCTTCCTTGATGCCTGCCGTCGGACCGAGGAGGATGCAACCCACGTTGTCTTCCTCCAAGTTCATCACTATCGCCATCGTGCCGTTTTCAAACTCTAACAACTCATTGGCTTCAGCATTGCGCAGACCGTAGATACGAGCCACACCGTCGCTGACGGTCAGCACGGTACCCACCTCGTCGAACTTCTCCGCGTTGTTGATGCCCTGCAACTGCTGGAGCAGAACCTCAGACACTTCACTTGGTTTTATCTTTTCTGACATTTCTTATTCTCGTTATTACGATATTACGGTATTGCGCTATAGCGCGATAGCAATATAACGCTTACTTCTTTAACTCTGCGGCTATCGACTTCAGCTTGTTTTTCACACTTGCATCCATACGATAGGTTCCATATTCGAGGATGAAGCCGCCGATGATGTCGGGGTTCACCTCTGTCTGGAACTCCACAGTACCTTGAGTCTTACTTTCCACCATCTGCTTCATCTTCTGCTCTGTAGCAGGAGAGACGGCAGCGGCGGTTATCAATCTACCGCGAATGATGTTCTTCTGTTGGCGGTAAAGCGTGATATACGAATTAGCCATGAACTGAAGGTCGCTCTCCCTACCCTCTTGCAAGACGAGATGAACGAACCGCTTCGTCAGGTCGGAGACTTGCTCCGGCTTCGCACCCTTGGCAGTGCTCCCACCACAGGCGGTAATGAGCAGCGATTCTTTCTTCTCCTTGTCCAGCATAGGGTTGTCTATCGTAAAGCGCAGTTCCGGCACACGCAGGTAACTCTCAGCCAGCGTCTGCATCTCTGCATAGACCTGGGCTTCGAGCTTTGCCGCTTCAGCACTCTTCAGCAGTGCGCGGGCGTATCGAACTGATATTACACCTATGTCCATAAACCGTTATGCTTTATTGTTGTCAACAGAGATTTCATCCAACAGTCTGTCAATCATTTCCATTTGCGCGGCATCAGTAGAGAGCTTGTTGCGAAGTATCTTCTCGGCAATCTGTACGGACAACTCAGCCACCTGCGAACGGATGTCGCGGATAGCGTTCTGCTTCTCTGCCACGATTTGAATCCTGGCATCTTCCAACAGACGTGAACTTTCTTCGCGTGCCTTCTCCTGAGCCTTCTCCACAATAGCCTCACGCGTTTCAGCAGCCTCTTTCAGTATCTGAGCCTGCTTCTCGCGAGCCTCCTGGAGAATCGCCTCACCCTCTTGCTTGATATTTTCCAAGCGTTCCGACGCCTCGTGCGCTTTCTTCAGGCTCTCGTCTATGTACTTCTTACGCTCTTCCACCATGTTGGTGATAGCAGGGAAGCCATACTTGGCAAGGACGAAGAAAATCACGGCAAACGCCAAGAGCATCCAGAACAGGAGTCCCAGATCGGGTGTAAGGATTGCTGGCAGTTTACTGAAATCCATTAGCTATTGTTTTTTAATATCCTTATTTGATCAAGAATGCACATGCTGCAATAGCGAAGAGGGCACAACCCTCGACAAAAGCAGAAGTCAGAATCATGTTCGTCTGAATCTTGCCGGTAGCCTCTGGCTGGCGGGCAATAGCGTCCATGGCGCTGCCGCCAATCTTACCAATACCCATACCTGCACCAATTGTTGCAATACCTGCACCGATACCGCAGCCCAGCTGTGCCAGACCTTCAGCGGCTAATAATGTTGAAATAATCATAGTTTTAAAGTTTTTAAATTATTAATTAAGATATTCTTTTTTTCTTTTCTTTCCAGGTCTTCCCAGGTTATCCTTGGGATTTCCTAAAATTCATTCTTCTCCATGCTCTTTGTGTGCCAGTCCGATGAAGACCGCACTCAACATAGTGAAGACATAAGCCTGAACAAAGGCTACCAACACCTCCAGCAAGTTCATAAAGAGCAGCATGATGATGCTGAATGTGTTCAAGCCCAAACCATATCCGACGCCCATAGACCAACCGAGGAAGATCACACAAGTGAAACTCAGTATCACGGCATGACCAGCCATCATGTTGGCAAAAAGACGAATCATGAGAGCGAAAGGCTTTGTGAAGACACCAAACAGCTCGATAACCGGCATGATTGGTGCAGGATAAGCCTTGAGGAACAGCGGCACATCCGGCCAGAAAATTTCTTTCCAGTACTCTTTGTTGGCAAAGATGTTAATTGCCAGCATGGTGCACAGAGCGAGGAAGAACGTGATGTTGATGTTTCCCGTCACGTTGGCACCGCCTGGGAAGATAGGAATCAGCCCTATCAGGTTGGTCGTAAAGATGAAGAAGAAGACGGTGAGCAGGTAAGGAGCATACGGTCTGTAGTGCTTCTCGCCTATTGACGACTTGATGAGGTCGTCGTTAATCATCATCACAAACATCTCCATAAACCCGACAAAACCACCCGGAGCGTCACTCTTGGCATCGTGCTTCTTGTACCAGCGTGCACAACAGAGGAACACCACGATGAGGACAGCCACGACTATCCATATCTGTAGCACCGTCTTGGTGATGCTAAGATCCAATGGACGCACGCTGCTGCCGTCAGGCATGTGTTCATATATCTTTCCGTGCTGTTCTTCATTGATGAAGAAGTTAGCAGGAAGAGAGTGCGCTGTACAGAAATGCCATTCTCCTGTATTCGAACTACGGATGATGACAGGCAGCGGTATGCTTAGGTGCTTGCCTTCATAACTGGCGATATGCCACTCATAGGCATCTGCCAGGTGTTCGAGAACGATAGACGGGATGTCCAGTTCCTCACCACCGGCCTTCTCACCTTCCGCATAGCCTTGCAGAGGCAGGAGTGCCATCACCATCAGGAGGATTATTGACTTAATCTGTTTCATCATATTATAAATAGGTGTAACCATCTCAGCGAAGTCGGTTATAAACGGTTAGACACCCGTGCGAAAAACACGGAGTGGTGAATCAGCGAAGCGAAATAGAAGACCATGAACACCAGAAAGAACACCAACATGGTGTCACCGCCGTTGATGAGGTAATAAACCAACATCACTCCCAGTGCCATCAGTAGCCGGAAGCCCGAAACAGCCGTATAGAAAGTAGGCAGGTTGTCAGGCGATTTCTTGGCTACCCTACGCCATACCATGCCGATAGCTACTCCCACCACAAGGGTGAAGATGGTGCTCACGAGCACAGGAACGAAGATTTCATCCAAGAACCACACCCGCATCACCAACAGGGCAACGAGGAAGAGGGCCACCGTGAGGAACAACTCCTGTTTGATATAGCTGAAACTGATTCTTTCTACGTCCATTCTACAATAACTTTTTCAGGTCTTCTGTCCTCAGTTCTATAACTCAACACACAAGCTAACCTTGTTTTTTTGTACTTCTACGAAACCGCCGAGAATATTGAACTGAGTCTTCTCACCGCCAGCCAATTCATATTCTACCTCACCCTTCTCCAGCGAAGAGATGATGGGGGCATGGTCTTTGAGAATCTCAAAGCGCCCAATGGTACCGGGAACGATGACCTTCTCAACGTCTCCATCGAATACGATTTTCTCTGGTGATACTATCTTCAAATTCAAGCTCATATTCAATCCTTGTTTAAACAGCTATTCTTTTTAACCCTTGGCAGCCTCCATCAGCTTCTTACCCTTCTCGATAGCCTGCTCAATGGTTCCCACATTCAGGAACGCCTGCTCCGGCAGGTCGTCAACCTCACCGTCGAGAATCATGTTGAAGCCCTTGATGGTGTCTTCGATGCTGACCATAACGCCCTGTACGCCAGTGAACTGCTCGGCAACAGAGAACGGCTGAGAGAGGAAACGCTGTACACGGCGTGCACGGTTCACGGTCTGCTTGTCCTCATCGGAAAGCTCGTCCATACCCAGAATAGCAATGATGTCCTGCAACTCCTTGTAGTGCTGCAAAATCTGCTTCACACGCTGAGCACACTCATAATGCTCCTTACCCACAATCAGCGGGTCGAGGATACGTGATGTGGAACCTAACGGGTCTACGGCAGGATAGATACCCAGCTCGGCAATCTTACGGTCGAGCACGGTAGTTGCATCCAAGTGCGTAAAGGTTGTTGCCGGTGCCGGGTCTGTCAAGTCGTCGGCAGGCACATACACTGCCTGTACAGAGGTGATTGACCCAGTCTTGGTTGAGGTGATGCGCTCCTGCATGGCACCCATCTCCGATGCCAGCGTCGGCTGGTAACCTACGGCAGACGGCATACGTCCTAACAATGCGGAAACCTCAGAACCTGCCTGCGTGAAGCGGAAGATGTTGTCAATGAAGAACAGGATGTCTGCTGCACCGCCGTCCTTACCGCCACCGTCACGGAAAGCCTCTGCTACAGTCAGTCCTGAGAGGGCTACCGAAGCACGCGCTCCCGGCGGCTCGTTCATCTGTCCATAGACCAGTGTGGCCTGGCTCTTCTTCAGTTCCTCTGGGTCAACGAGAGACAAGTCCCACTTGCCCTCTTCCATCGCCTTCTGGAACTTCTCACCATAGCGGACTACACCCGACTCGATCATCTCGCGAATGAGGTCGTTACCCTCACGGGTACGCTCTCCCACTCCGGCAAACACAGAGAAACCGTTGTGACCTTTGGCAATGTTGTTAATCAACTCCATAATCAGCACCGTCTTACCCACACCGGCACCACCGAAGAGTCCAATCTTACCACCTTTCATATAAGGCTCCAGCAAGTCGATGACCTTGATACCCGTTGCAAGGACCTCCTTGCGGGTAGACAGTTCCTCGAATGCCGGTGCTTCGCGGTGAATGGGATAGGCACCTTCCATGTCCAACTGTTTCATACCGTCGATAGGCTGACCAATCACGTTCAGCATACGACCCTTGATCTGTTCGCCGGCAGGCATCTGGATAGGATTACCCGCTGGCACAGCTTCCAGCCCGCGCTGCAAACCGTCGGTGTTGTCCATAGCCACACAACGCACGGTGTCTTCACCGATGTGTTGCTGAACCTCGATAATCAGGTCGCTACCATCAGGACGTTTAACGCGCAAAGCCTCATAGATTTTAGGCAGCACCTTCTCAGCTTCTTCGCCTTTGGTATCGAAATACACGTCGATAACAGGACCGATAATCTGAGAGATATGCCCGATAATTTTTGACATAAGCTATTAGTTATTATTGATTACAAAAATTCGATTTAGGGTTTATCTTTGCAAAAATAGTAATTTATTCTTAACGTACAAAAAATAAAACTATCTTTTTGCCATTTATACTCATTTTTCTCGCATCAGATGCTGAGTTCGTCCAATACTTTTATGAGTGTCTTGTTGAAAGGCTTGTCACTCCGGATGGCCTCGCTCAACGGCACATAGACGACTTCATTGTTGCGAATGCCTACCATCACGTTACGCTGTCCCTGCATGATGGCACGTATGGCACCGGCACCTGTCCGGCTGGCAAGGATGCGGTCGCGGGCTGTCGGTCGTCCGCCTCGCTGCAAGTGACCGAGAATAGACACCCGTACGTCGTAGTCGGGGAACTCTTTCTTCACACGGTCGGCATAATAAAGGGCACCACACTTCGGGCTCTCCGAAACGATGACGATGCAACTCTTCTTCGACTTACGAATGCCACGCTCCATGAAACGTGCCAACTGGTCTACGTTGGTAGAGTCTTCGGGTATGATGGCAGCCTCAGCACCACAGGCGATGGCACTGTTTTGTGCCAGGAAACCGGCATCGCGCCCCATCACCTCGACGAAGAAAATGCGTTCATGACTCTGTGCCGTGTCGCGGATACGGTCTACGCACTCCACAATGGTGTTCATCGTGGTATCATAACCAATGGTGTCGTCGGTTCCATAGAGGTCGTTGTCTATCGTTCCAGGCAATCCGACACAGCAGAAGTCATACTCTTGGGCAAACATCATGGCACCCGTCAACGATCCGTTTCCACCGATAACCACCAAGGCATCGATGCTTTCCTTCTGCAGGTTCTCGTAAGCTTTCGCCCTGCCTTCAGGTGTGGTAAACTCCTGTGAGCGGGCTGTCTTCAAAATGGTACCGCCCAAACAGATGATACCGCTGACGTTTTCCGTCGTAAACGGCTTTATCTCACCGGCTATCAGTCCGTCATAGCCACGGTAGATAGCTTTCACATTGAACCCGTTGTAGATAGCAGCACGCGTCACCGCACGTATTGCCGCATTCATTCCCGGAGCATCTCCGCCGGAAGTCATGACTCCGATTGTCTTTATTTTTGCCATAGTATATACCTTATTTAAAAGTAATAATCAGGTTTCAAGTCTCATGTAGACCTCGCAAAAGTAGGTATTTTTTTCGTAATGGAGCAACATTTTCCCGACTTTTTCCGATATAACAGTACAGAAAAGATATTTTTTTGTACTTTTGCAACCCAAAGAAATACGATGTCTGAGCATTCTACAACATATCAACAGCAACCGAAGCCACTTGTCAGCTTCATCATTACCTACTTCAATCAGCCTGTAAGCATGTTGAAGGAGTGCCTGGAGAGCATTGTCAGCCTTTCTCTTTCCACCGACGAACGCGAGATTATCATCATCGATGACGGGTCGGCATCGCAACCTGTCGACCTGTTGCATGACTACGAGCAGGAAATGGTCTATCTACGCCAGCACAACCAAGGAGTCAGCATAGCACGAAACAGAGGGCTGGAGATGGCTACAGGCGAATACATCCAGTTGGTTGATGCCGACGACAAAATTATAGCAACGCCCTACAATCATTGTCTGGACATCATCAGGAAGCAGGAACAGAACGAACGTGCTGATGTCGTCATGTTCCATTTCACTCAAAAATCGTCCCCGGAAATGTCTGAAGGAAAGATACTGCACATGCAAAGTGGGGCAACCTACATGCGCAACAACAACGTACGCGGAGCTGCCTGTTGTTTTTTCTTTAGGAAATCCATCTTGGGAACGCTACGCTTCACCCCAGGTATAGCCTATGGAGAGGACGAGGAATTTGTCACGCTCCTGCTTCTAAGGGCTGAAAGCGTATGCGACACCGACTTTCAGGCGTATTACTACAGGCCGAACCCCAGTTCTGCAACCCGTTTGACGAACCAGGAGGCCATTACAAAGAGACTGGACGATACCCATACCGTCATCTGCAGGCTTCATGCTCAGGAAGACAACTGGCCACCAGAAGAGCGGGAAGCCCTCCGCCGCAAGGTGTCACAACTCACGATGGACTATCTCTACAATACGATGAGACTGACCTCTTCAAACAAGGAAGTGGAAAGACGGATAGCAGAACTGACAAAAGAAGGGCTGTTCCCACTACCCGATAATCACTACACCATCAAGTACAAATGGTTCCAGAGGCTCACCGCCAGTCCTTTGGGCAGAAGTATCTTATGTCGCACCCTGCCACTCATTAAGAACAGTCTATGAAAATCTTGCTATTGGGAGAATACAGCAATCTGCATGCGACCTTGGCTGAAGGCCTTCGCACATTGGGACACCAGGTGCTTGTCGTGTCCGACGGTACCAACATCTATAACTACCGCCGTGACATATCGCTCTACCGAAAAAGCACAGGCTTATTCTCCAGCGTCGGCTATGCCTTGAAACTCTTGTCCGTGCTCCCTAAGTTGCGAGGCTTCGACATCGTACAGCTCATCAATCCCGACTTCATCTCGCTCAAGGCCAAGCGCCAGTTTGCCATCTACGACTATCTGCGCCGCCACAACAAGCACATCGTGCTCGGAGCCTTCGGCAACGACTGGCAATGGGTGAAGAGCAACCTTGAGGACCGCTTCATGCGCTACGGCGACTTCTATACTGAACACGAAGACCGTACCGACGTTCCTCAGGTGAAGAAGGTCATTGATGAGTGGTATCACTCAGAGAAAGGACATCTGAGCCGATACATTGCCAAAGACTGCGATGCCATCGTTGCCTGCCTTTACGAATACTACAAGAGCTATGAGATGGCATACCCTGAGAAGACGACGTTCATTCCCTTGCCTATCATCCCCAAGAAGCCCACATCTGTAAATCAGCGTAAACCTGGAGACCCTGTCAGGTTCTTCCTTGGCATCAAACGTAACATAATGGCATTCAAAGGTATGGACTTATTCTATGAAGTATTGCTAAAACTCAAGAAAGACTATCCTGACCAGTGTGAAGTGACCATAGTAGAAGATCTGCCTTTCGAAGAATACGTCAAAAAGATGGAACACCAGGATGTCATCCTCGACCAAGCCTATTCCTATACACCCGCCATGAACGCCTTAGAAGCCATGAGCCGCGGCATCATCTGCGTGGGAGGTGGCGAACCAGAAAACTATGAGATACTTGGTGAACAGGAACTGCACCCCATTGTCAACATCCTGCCCGACAAGGAGCACATCTACAACACGTTAGTACAACTGATAAAATATCCGGAGAACATCGATACCTTGAAGCAACAAAGTATAGCCTACGTTGAGAAACACCATCACTACGTCAACGTAGCCAGACAATACGAAGCCCTGTACCAGCAACTTATGGGTGAATAATCTGCAAGAAAACTTCTTCCAACTTCTTTCCTACCACGTCGGGCGATGCCATCCGACGTATCTGTTCCGATACCGCCTTTCCGTCGAAGCCGTCCATGTCCATGACAGACTTCATCTGGACAGCCAACGCCTCGGCATCTTCTATCGGAACTATGAAGCAACCGCCGTCTATACGCTGGTTGCGTGGCACACACTCAGTAGAGACGACAGGAATACCCGTACTCATCGCCTCCAGCAACACCAGCGGCTGCACCTCGCTGCGACTTGCAAGAACAAGCCCGTCACACCTATACAACAAGTCACGGATGGCATCCTTCCCTATCCGGCCATACGTCGTCACGTCTTTCAAGCCAATCTCTTGCAGGTCGGCATGACACTTCCTCCCGTCTGTTAACAATCCGGCAATGTGCAGCTCTATCCGGCAGCCGCTCTCCTGCAACTTCTTGCAGGCATCAAACAAGATGTCGTAACCTTTCCTGAAATAATAATCTGCCAGGCAGCAGAACCGGAACGAGCGCCCGGCAAGGGGCTCACGGTCCTGATAATGGAAGAAATCAGTGTCTATGGTGTTCGACAAGAACTGCCACTTATAGCTCTTGCCGTAGAAGCGTGCTATATCATCAACCAGTTCTTCTGACACAGGAAAGACCATCGCCGCATGTTCATACACTTCCTTCAGCATCGGCACCTGCCACCCGTAATGAGGCCCTTTGCCAAACTCACCCTCCAGCAACATCAAGGGCAGATGCTCCGTCACTACGAAGGGTATCTGGTATTCCTCACCTATCTTCATCGCTGCATAGCCTGCCCACTTGGCACAATGGGCATGCAGAATGTCAGGCTTGCCATATTTCCCTACATAGTCACGAAACATGGAACGGACGACAGACACCCAACGTTTCACGTTGAACCGGATGGATCGCGGCACTCCGCGCTGAAACGACTGGAAGACGGTAACACCGTCCAGCTGGTGCTCGTAGCGGCCGAAAGGCAGCCGCAGATAGTCTTTCCAACCGATGGTGATACCCAGCTGTACGTTACTCAAGATGCGCACCTCATGTCCCAATGCCTGCAACGCCTTGGCCTGATCCAGGCAGAACAGGCCACCGTATGGTGGGAAAAATGATGGGATTTCAAGGATGTGCATGTAGGATGTTTTTAAAAAGAAAGACCGGTCTCAGCATGAGGAGCCGGTCTTTCGTGTTTCGTTCTGAAATCGGAGAGACTTTCTTTATGCCTCTGCGGGAGCCTCAGCAGCTTCCTCTGCAGGAGCTTCAGCGGTCTCCTCTGCGGCAGCCTCAGCAGCAGCGGCCTGAGCTTCGGCAGCAGCAGCTGCCTTCTTTTCTGCTATCTTCTTGGCGATAGCCTCGTTCATTTTCTTCTCCTGTTCGAGTTCCTTAGCTACAGCCTCTTTCTTAGCCTTTACTTCACCCTCGCGGATAGCGTCGAAGCCCTTCTCCTTAGCCTGCTTCCAAGCATCAAACTTGCTCTGTGCAGTAGCTTCGTCAAAGGCACCCTTCTTCACACCGCCACGCAGGTGCTTCATCAGGTATACGCCCTCGCTCTTCAGGATGTTGCGTACCGTATCAGTAGGCTGTGCGCCTGTCTCTACCCAATAGAGGGCACGGTCGAAATTCAAATCTACTGTGGCAGGATTAGTGTTCGGGTTGAACGTACCGAGCTTCTCAGTAAATTTACCATCACGTGGTGCACGAACGTCAGCAACGACGATGCGATAAACAGCATAGCCCTTGCGACCTCCGCGTTGCAATCTGATTTTTGTTGCCATTTTCTAATTGTTGTTGTTTAATTAATAATTGAATTTCATGCTACTATCTCGTAATAGCGGCTGCAAAGGTACGAATAAGCGAGGAAAGAACAAAATAAAATGGTAGTTTTTTGCAATAACATCCATGTTTTCTCGTTTTGCAGTTAGTGAGTCTTTCCATACTGATACCCACCTACAACGACCCTTGTCTTGCACTTGTCGAGTCACTGGTCGGGCAAGCAACCTGCATCAACGGGTTGCAATGGGAAATTATCGTAGCCGACGACGGCAGCACCGACGAGAGCATCGTAGCAGCCAACAAGCCCATCGACAACCTTCCCCACTGCACATATATCATACGGCACAAGAACAGCGGACGGGCAGCCATACGCAACTTCCTTGCCAGGGAAGCCCACGGCGACTACCTTCTCTTCATCGATGCCGACATGACGATAGTGCGTGACGACTATCTGCAACGCTATGTCGACAACCTTAACGACATCGTCTACGGTGGATATACTGTCGGTAATGGTCCCGACGACAACCTGCGTTACCGCTACGAACGAGCCAGCGAGCCTTTCCACCATGTCGGCAACCGCAACTTGAAGCCCTACCGCGACTTCCATACCAGCAACTTCATGATCCGCCGCACGCTCGCTCTCGCCAATCCCTTGGACGAGCGCTTCCACCATTACGGTTACGAAGACGTGCTCTACGGTAAGCAGTTCCTCATGCAAGCCGTCCCTATCCGACATATCGACAACCCCACGGGCTTCTGCACATTCGAAGACAACGAAGCCTATGTCCGCAAGACAGAGGAAGGCATCTGCACCCTATACCACTTCCGCCGCGACCTGAAAGGTTTCTCCAACATCCTTACTGCCGTCGACCGCCTACACCGGCTCAGGGTTGCCCCGTTGGTGCGCCTTGTGCTCCACGCCCTCTCCCCTGCCCTTCGCCGCAACCTTTGCAGCCGCCGTCCCTCTCTCACGGCATTCAAGCTCTACAAACTGGGCTATTACCTCGATTTAGAGAAGAACCACCAATAACGATAGAAACATCTGCTTCCCTGATGTTGCTGATAAAAAGTAAAGAAGTATTTGGTGGTTTGGTGAAGTTGGTGTATTTTTGCAGACAGATATTAAATGAATCTTAACTAAAAAACAGAAAGACTATGAAACGAATGATGATGACAATGATGGCTGCCGCCCTGTTGTGGGGCGTGGCAACAACGGCAAGAGCCAACGACGGAGTGTTCTTTACCAGAGGAAGCATGCTGGTGCCGATACACGAGACCGACATCTCGGTGAAGAAGGAGGTGCTGACCATCACACTGAACGACGACGGATATGCATACGTTGACGTGGATTATGTATTCAGCAACACAGGCGATGAGAAGACGGTGGCAATGGGTTTCGAGGCTACCAAGCCCTACAACACGGGCGACAAGATTAACTTGTCGGGCGTGCATCCGTATATCAAGGACTTCACGGTGACGATGAACGGCGAACAGCTGAGCTACCGCAACAAGCTGGTCGTCAGGGAAGAAATGGACAAGCCCTATACAGGTCCGACCGATGTGGAGGACGAAGACGGCATACTGCCCTACGCCTACGCCTATCTGTTCGAGGCAAAATTCAAGAAAGGCGACAACTTTGTTCACCATACCTATGCCTACGAGATGTCGACCGGCGTAGCCAGGACATTTGAGGTGCCCTACTGGTTGACTCCGGCAACAAGATGGAAGGGCGGCAGCATCGGAGACTTCACGCTGCGCATTCGTGCCGACAAGACGGCGAAGCACTTCTGCCTGGACGAGGAACTGTTCAAGGGCAGCGAGTTCAAGGTGGTGGAAGGTACGGGCAAGGTGAGACACAGCAAGTTCTCCTATAACACCACACTCATTGAAATAGCCATCAGGAACGGTATGGTGGAATGGCACACGAAGAACTTCCGCCCTGAGACAGACATGAACATCATTTCGGCTGACGCCCACCTGAACTTCGTCGATAACCCGAAGTTCGGCAGCTTCTACGACCGCAGCGATTCGTTCGTCATCTGGCAGATGGACAAGAAGGTGGACAAGCGATTGGCACGCAACCTTCCCTACGCCCACAGAGGCTACGTCTTCAAGGACAAGAAGCTGTATGACTACTTCAGCCAGTTCTTCTGGTACATGCCCGACCCATTGTGGCAAATGTCTACCGATGACTTCACGCCGCGCGACTGGAAGATGGTCAACAAGGGGGAGTGAAGCCCCCCTGCCCCCTTAAGGGGGAGAGAAATAAGGGGATGTTATTAAGGGGAGTGGTAATGGATAGTAAGTTGAGAGTATGAGGCTGACAAATTGTCAGCCTTTTCTTGTTGGGCATGTTTTTTGGATGGAGGAAGGTGAAGCTTGACGGCTTCTATTAAAACGTAAAATAAAAAACACATTATTATATTAAGGAGGACAGAAAATGACATTCGACAAATTTACCATCAAGGCACAGGAGACCGTTCAAGAAGCGGTGAACCTGGCACAAAGAAAAGGACAACAGACCATTGAACCGGTACACCTGATGGCGGCACTCATGACAAAGGCGAAGGACGTGATGACGTTCCTCTTCCAGAAGCTGGGCGTAAACCCGCAACAGGTAGAGACGTTGGTGAACAGCGAGATGACGCATCTGCCGAAGGTGCAGGGCGGAGAGCCTTACTTCTCGCCCGACAGCAACAAGGTGATGATTGCCGCTCAGGACATCGCCCAGAAGATGGGCGATGAGTTTGTGTCGGTAGAACCCATATTCATGGCTTTGCTCAACGTCAACTCGTCGGTAAGCCGCATACTGAAAGATGCCGGCGTGACGGAGAAAGACCTGACGAAAGCTATCAACGAGCTGCGTCAGGGACAGAAAGTGCAAAGCCAGAGTGCCGATGACAACTACCAGAGCCTGGCTAAATATGCCAAGAACCTGGTGGAAGAAGCAAGGCAAGGCAAGCTCGACCCTGTCATCGGACGTGACGACGAAATCAGACGTGTGCTGCAAATCCTGTCACGACGCACCAAGAACAACCCGATACTGATTGGTGAACCTGGTACAGGTAAGACCGCCATCGTCGAAGGGCTGGCTCAGAGAATCGTGCGTGGCGACGTGCCTGAGAACCTGAAGAACAAGCAACTCTTCTCACTCGACATGGGAGCACTGCTCGCCGGTGCGAAATACAAGGGCGAGTTTGAGGAACGGCTGAAGGCTGTCATCAAGGAGGTGACGGCAAGCGAGGGTAACATCGTGCTCTTCATCGACGAAATACACACGCTGGTAGGTGCCGGAGGCGGCGAAGGTGCTATGGATGCTGCCAACATCCTGAAACCGGCACTGGCACGAGGTGAGCTGAGAGCCATCGGTGCAACGACGCTGAACGAATATCAGAAGTACTTCGAAAAGGACAAGGCACTGGAGCGAAGGTTCCAGACGGTGATGGTTGACGAACCAGACGAGCTGAGTGCCATCAGCATCCTCAGAGGACTGAAAGAGCGGTATGAGAACCACCACAAGGTGCGTATACAGGATGATGCCTGCATCGCTGCCGTCCAACTGTCGGAGAGGTATATCTCTGAAAGGTTCCTTCCCGACAAGGCCATCGACCTGATGGACGAAGCTGCCGCCAAGCTGCGTATGGAACATGACTCCGTTCCTGAAGAACTCGACGAGATAAGCCGAAGGCTGAAGCAGCTGGAGATAGAGCGGGAAGCCATCAAGCGCGAGGGCGACCAGCCGAAGATTGCACAGCTGGACAAGGAGATTGCCGAACTGCGCGAACAAGAACAGCAGTTCCGCGCTAAATGGGAGGGTGAGCGCCAGCTCATCAACCAGATCCAGCAGGACAAGCAACAGATGGAAAACCTGCGCTTTGAAGCTGAGAAGGCTGAGCGCGAAGGCAACTACCAGCGGGTGGCTGAAATAAGGTACGGCAAACTGAAGGAACTGGAAGAGGACATCAAGCACATACAAGCACAGCTTGCCAACGCACAAGGGGGCAACGTGATGGTGCGCGAAGAGGTGACAGCCGACGATATTGCTGAGGTGGTGAGCAGATGGACGGGCATTCCCGTGAGCCGGATGATGCAGAGCGAACGTGAAAAGCTGCTACACCTTGAGGAAGAACTGCACAAGCGTGTCATTGGACAGAATGAAGCAATCACAGCCGTCAGCGATGCCGTCAGGAGAAGCCGTGCCGGTTTGCAAGACCCGAAACGTCCCATCGCCTCGTTCATCTTCCTCGGCACGACGGGTGTGGGTAAGACGGAACTGGCGAAAGCCCTTGCCGAATACCTCTTCAACGACGAGCAGATGATGACACGTATCGACATGAGCGAATACCAGGAGAAGTACAGTGTGTCGAGGCTTATCGGTGCACCTCCAGGATATGTAGGATATGACGAGGGCGGACAGCTCACCGAGGCAGTGCGGCGGAAGCCCTACTCTGTCGTCCTCTTCGACGAGATTGAGAAGGCTCATCCCGACGTGTTCAACATCCTCTTGCAGGTGCTTGACGACGGACGACTGACCGACAACAAGGGAAGGACGGCAAACTTCAAGAACACCATCATCATCATGACAAGCAACGCCACGAAAGAGCAACTGCGTGCCACGATGCGACCTGAGTTCCTGAACCGTATCGACGAGATCATCAAGTTTGAACAGCTGTCGAAAGAAGAGATTGCCGAAGTGGTGAAGTTGCAACTCAACAGGGTGAGCAAGATGTTGGAGCCGCAAGGATTCAAGCTGGAGGTGACTCCACATGCCGTCAACTTCCTTGCCGAAGAGGGCTATGACCCGGAGTATGGCGCAAGACCCGTGAAACGTGCCATACAGCATTACGTGCTCAACGACCTGTCGAAGCAACTGCTGGCCGAACAAGTCAGCAAGGAGAAGCCTATCATCATCGACTCGTTCGGCGACGAACTGGTGTTCAGAAACTAACTGAGCACCTTTGGCTTCGCCTCGCTCGACGTTCAACGTCGCTTATATGAACGGAGCGATTCTTAAGAAGGTACTGCATCGAGCGTAATACAAAGAAAAAAGCACGCTTTTTTTTGTATTGCGCTCGACTTTTCGTACCTTTGCCAACAATTAACAAATAAAGGAAGAAAACATGAAGTGTCCTGAGTGTCATACAGAAGTTGACGAGAAGTTGAGATATTGTCCTGAATGTGGTTCGCCCATGCCTGAGAAGAAAGAGGCTGAGAAGCCGCAAGAGAAAGAGGACAACGAACCGAAGCTGGGTAAGAAGATGATGATCTTCATCATTGCCGGTATGACCTTTCTTATCATCTTCGGATTCATGTACTGCATGAACCATAAGAACGATCCCGACTATTTCCGTACACTCATAGACCCTGACTCCACCTTGGCAGACAAAGACCTGGTGGTCTTCGACACGGTTGCCATAGACACCGCCGAAGCTAAGAAGGCTGAGAAGGAAGAGAAAAAGGAGGCAGAGAAAATCTTCAACAGCATACGCAGAAAGGCGGAACCCGAAGAGAAGAAGGAGACAACAGAAGCCAGTGGCGAGGAGACGACGACACCAGAAAGTCAGTCACAACCCGCTGCTCCTGCTCCGGAAGCTGCACCGACGCCGAAGGTGGAAGCGATTGAAACGGAGTAAAAGGAGCCTAAGAGTGTCCTTTTACCTGCATCCGTTCGCTTTAAACACACAGGGGTGTATGTGCCACCATCAAATCAGGTCAGCCAACCACTTCCCTGCCCTTCTGACGAAGCGGACCTCCTGTTGCAAGTTTTCGACAAGCACGGGCGGTTCTCCGAAATGCTTGGGTGACATATATTCATCGACATCGAAGCGCACAATAGCCACCGTATCGTCTTCCATCTGAATGCCGTCGATGCTCACGTCGGCATCATCGTCATAATCGTTCAACGCGTCAAGATCTTCCTGTGTGACATTGCTTGCCACCATCTTCACACGGTTCACCGACTCCGGGGTGACCAGTTTCACCACGTCGGCATAACGCCAGTTGTACCATGCGTCGCCAAAAGCCTCTGCACGTTCCTCAAGGCTTTCGCCAGCCTTAGCTGAAGACGGATGGTTGCATCCTGCCAGAGCTCCGGCAAACAAAAGCAAACCAACATAAAAAAATACACGCTTCTTCATCGTTCTTGTCGTTTTTTTCTCGCCAAAGATACAAACTTTCTTTGGATATTCCACATAAGATGCAGAAGAATTTATTACCTTTGCACCTAAAATAAAAATCATGCTGAAATTCCTATCATTAGGTAGTGGCAGTAGCGGCAATTGCTACCTGCTCTATTCAGACACCGACGCACTGATGATTGATTGCGGTATAGGCGTAAGGACATTGAAAAAGAACCTGACCGACTATGGCATCTCTGTATCGGCTATACACCATATACTCGTCACCCACGACCATGCCGACCACATCAAGTCTATAGGTTCGCTAAGTGACGACTTCAAGATTCCTGTCTACTCCACGAACCAAGTGCATCAGGGAATCTTCCGCAACTGGTGCGTGAAGAAAAAGGTGGAAGAACCATTCCGACGCTATATAGAAAAAGGAGAGACGATGCAGATTGGCGAGTTCGAGGTAACACCCTTCGACGTCCCCCACGACAGCATAGATTGTGTGGGATACTTCATCACCCACGGCGACACCACGTTCACCATCATCACCGACTGTGGCCACCTCACAGAAGAGATGAAGACCGTCATCGCCAAGAGCAACTATCTCATCATCGAAGCTAACCACGACCCGGAGATGCTGAAGGAAGGTCCCTATCCGCCACACCTGAAGGTGAGGATAGCTGGAGAGAAAGGTCATCTGTGCAATCAGGATTGTGCAAAGGCTTTAGCAGAGAACGCCACCCCATTGTTGAAACACGTGTGGCTCTGTCACCTCAGTGAGGAGAACAACCACCCTGAGCTGGCACGTAAAACCATAGAGAGCATACTGGCAAGCTATGGAATCGTTTGCGGAAAAGACTTCCAACTCGACATATTGAAACGAACAAAGCCTACGGGGGTATTCGAATTGGAATAGTATAAGAAAGAGCAGAACCTATTGTTTAGGCTTGCTAAACCTATCGTTTAGCAAGCCTAAATGTTATCCTAAACGATTGGTTTAGGAAAGCTAAACGAAGACCGCCAATCCTATAATACCCGGCAACAGCGAGGATAGCAACAAACAAAAAGAGCATACGTCTGAAAGAAAACTTTCGCGGTATGCTCTTTGCTTTGTGACTCCGGCGGGATTCAAACCCACAACCTTCTGATCCGTAGTCAGATGCTCTATTCAGTTGAGCTACGGAGCCCTGCTTTGAATTAGCGAGTGCAAAGGTATATACTTTTATCGACACCTCCAAACTTTTCTGCAACTTTTTATTGAAAAAAGTTATTTCGTCGTGAAAATGTAGAGTCAACCAGCAAGTGCAAGTTGTGTGCAAATTTAAGTATAATGTTTGAAAAACTCTTCTTTAGGTGTGTTAAAATTCAGTTTAGCTCTTGGTCTTCTGTTGATTTTGGCCTGTATTGATGCGATTCTTTTTTCAGAGACAGTACT
>ODAI010525492.1_pt1 | contig 32607 bp, 34 predicted proteins | sample 1539321 | NCBI WGS metagenome assembly ODAI01 (sample SAMN02144231, study PRJEB22623) | gut metagenome | biome: sheep rumen | host: Ovis aries | place: New Zealand
CAGATTTACTAAAAGTTTTTCCTGATTTAATTCTTATAGAATTATCATTATACTTTTTTTGGAGTTCCTTTTCTTTTATTTTTCTTTGACGTCTACCTAAGTTTTGACTCTGTTCAATCTCTTTAATTAATTCTTTATTCACAACTACAATACCACCTTTATTCTCTTATATAGATATTGTACCATAAAAATCATTGCGAAGAAAATTGTTTATAAATTTACTCTTTTTTGCTGTTATTCTATCAATTATTTGACAAATTATTATTATTATTATATAATACATATCGATTGGAGGGGGAGTATATGGAAAAAACAATTATTATTCATCATAGTGATAATATCAATATTAAATATATTGAAAATAGAGTCAATGAAAAAAAATGTGTTATTACATTACAAGGTACTGACGAAAAAACTCATTTAATAATTACAATTACTTTCTGTAATGATCCATTTTGGGATTTAACTATTAAGAGTGAATATAGAAATTATGATAATGGGTACGAGCTTGTTAGTTGCAGTTTCGAAGAAAGTACAGAGGGAAACATGTATTTTAGATATCCAGGTCATGCAGTACACTTTTCAAATGACAAAGCACCAAATTATTTAGAAATATATGAACGTTTGAAATTATTTTCTAAATTTCATGCATTAAGAAATATAGAATTACAGCCTTTAATTGATAAAGCATTTGAAATATCAGAACCTAAATTAAAGGAAATGATTAATGAGTTTATAGAGCATTATTATCCAGAAGAAAAGAAAAATAATATAGCTAGAACTTTAAAACCCTAAGAAATAAAACTCCTAAATTAATAGGAGTTTTTTATATTTTTTCCCTTTTATATAAGTTATTATTCTATTATTTTTTTATATTGTTATCTATATATTCTTAATTTAAATTATTGTTTGGAGATACAACCTATTTTTCTTTCTAAGTCATCTTCTTCTAAACTAAGTTTATTATGTCATTTACTTATGGCTGTTTCACATTTATACCAATATTAGAGTTTTTTTCTTCTTCTGCAAGTAGATTTTTCATATAATCAATGGATAATTTATCTAATATTTTATATTCACTTACTCCAACTGGTTTATTAATATATTTTAATGTATAATCAACTATTTTATTATTTTTGCTTTTGCATAAGATTATACCAATAGATGGATTATCGGATTTATCTTTAATTTGTTCATCTAATGCTTGTAAATAAAAACCTATTTTACTACCATATTCAGGAACAAATTCATCTATTTTTAACTCAACAGCAATATAACATTTTAATTTAGTATGGTAAAAAAGCAAATCTATATAAAAATCTTTGTTTCCAACTGTTAATTTATATTGACTCCCAACAAATGAAAAACCATTTCCAAATTCTAACAAAACATTTTTAAGCCTTTCTAACATTTTATTTTCCAATTCTTTTTCTTTATAATCATTAGTTAATTCTATTAAATCAAACACATAAGGATCTTTCATCACTTTAGATGCTAAATCACTATTTTTCTTAAGCGTTAAATCAAAATTATTATATTTAATATTTTTTACTTGTCTCTTATATAGATTTGTTTCAATTTGATATAAAAGTATACTTTTAGACCAGCCTTCTTCTATACATTTCTCAATATACCATTTTCTAACTATCTTATTTTTAACTTTTTCAATTAAAATTATATTATGTGTCCATGGTAATTGTGCAACCAGTTGCACAAATTCAGAATCATCTATATATTCGCTATAAAAAGTTTTCATATATTTCAAATTTCTAATCGAAAATCCTTTTTGATTTGGAAATGTTATTTTAAGTTCGAATGCTAATTTATCTAAAAATTTATTTCCCCATGATGAATTATCATATAGTACTTTACCTATTCTAAAATATAAATTAACTAAGCTAATATTAGCATTTATCATAATATCTAATTGTGTTTTATTGATGTCTTGTTTTATATTATCAATCGCATCATTATACGTTTTATCTATTTATTCTATCATCTTTTCCTCCTTCATACTATTAATGATTAATATTTATTATAAATAAATGTTAATAATATGTCAATGATATTTTGATTTCTTACAAACAAGCGTATGCTTATTTAAGTAAAAATAAATATAAGAGATTATTAAATCTCTTATATTTTTTGAATATATTCAAGTAAGTAGATAAATATTTTGATATATTTTTTATCTAGCCCTACTCTTTTTAATTTCCTTATTTGGATTCTTTTTTTCTTTATATCTAAATTACTGAATAAAATATTATCTATTTCTTCTTTTAATTTAGTATCTATTTCTAAATCATACAGTATTTCTTTTATTTCTTCGTTAATATAAGTTACATAATTAATAAAGGTATTATTTCCTTTAATATTGATAGTTAATTCTCTTCCCACGATTAATCCTTCTATATTAATAATAAAATCATCTTTATCATAGAAGGCATTATATCTTATACTATTATCATTTATATTAAGTTCGGTTATATTCCTAATATTTTTAAATCTTAAGATATAATTTCTTTTATTTAATAGATTTTTTCCTTCTTTTTTCTTAATGGTAAAGGTATAATTATCTTCTTTATATTCATAATTAAAACTTGTTATCATATAGAAGCCTTTTTCATAATTATAACTTATTCCATCATCCTCATATAAATCATAATTCCCATTATCTAATGGGTAAATATTTAATTCTAAAGTACTTGGTAGATCTTCTTTAATATTATTACTCATTGGTATAATACTACCTGCTTTTACAAATATAGGATAATCTTCATCATTATAAAAGCTATTATAATATTTATTACCGATATATTTTTTTCCTTTAAGGAAATCAAACCAGATACCATTTGGAACATATATTTTTTTGAATACCCTATTAATTATTTTGTTTTTTCTTTCTGTAATTGGAGCAATAAAGAAATTACTACCAAAGAAATACTCATTTTGATATAAAGGTTCATCTAATATCTTAGGATAATCAAAATAGAATGGTTTTATTAAACCTTTTCCTTCTTTATGATATTTATAACTTTCACTATAAAGATAAGGAATTAATTTGTATCTTAAATTCATATAATATCTTATATGCTCTTTTAAAATATAATTCCATTTCCATGGTTCTCTTTTATAGTATAATCCTCCTTCACTAGCTAGTAAAAAAATAGGACTAAAGCAAGCAAACTCGATATATCTTAAATATAGTTCATCTTCTTCTATTCCTCCAGAATAGCCTCCGATTGGATGAGCTATAAATGATACTCCAACATTATATCCTTGTAAATTGTATCTTGGAAGTAAATTTAATGTATGAAAGTTTACTTTCGTTTTACCACTCCACATAATAGGATATCTATGCATAGATATACCATGATTACGAGTAAGAGTAAGGTTTCTTTTTCCTCGCATTACCATTGCTCCTGAATGATAGTGATCAAGTTTCCATAAGTTTATTTTATCATTGCTATTTTTATAATCGATACTAAATATATCAATTCCGACATTATTATAATTATTTATTATATTGTTTAAGTATAAGCCTATTTTATCATTACTAAATGGGATAAAACTATTATTATTATCAATATTAATAGAGGGATTAATCGTAGTACCTATTTTAATATTATTTTTAGTTAAATAATCACTTATATTTTTTACATTAATACTAGGAGCATATCCATTAAGAAGAGAATCTCCTAGTAAGAAGATGGATATTGGGAAATTCTCACTTTTAAACCTATTAATTAAGTTATATATATCTGTCTCTGTATATTTATCATTTTTATACCACCATGCTCCTAGGGCATATCTAGGTATTAAACTTGGATAACCAGTTAAGGTGAAATAATCTTTTAATGCTGAATCAAAATCATTATCATACATGAATAAATATATGTCATAATTATTTTTACCTCTATCGATAAAAATATCATGTTCATCTAAGACTAATGAGTTTGAATCATCTAATATAGAATATCCATCTAGAGAATATAATCCTTTATCTAAGATAATATCTTCTTTCATAGTATCAATGGAATAATTTATTCCTCTTAAATTTTTAATTTCTTTACTTGATGGATTCCATTCTACTTTAGTTCTATTTATTACCGCCTTTAGTCTTCCTGCTTTAATAGGGCTATTTTTTACATAAGTTAATGTAAATATTCCTGTATTTATTTCTATTAATGTTTCACTTTCTGTAATACCAAATGAAAATTTTTCAAACTTCCTATTGATAACACAACTTGTAGGCCGATCTTCAAATATACTATTTTCGTTATATTCAATTCTAACTAATCTTGGTGTTAAAACACTTATTCTACTTTTACCTAAGGTAATAATATTTTCTCTTTCACAAGCAATATCTTTGCTTTTAACATAATAATTACTTATATTTTTCATATTACCACCTCTTTCTATTCTACAATATAATAATACCATATCAGAAAAAAAAGTGCAATTAATTTGCACTTAAAAATAAATAAAAAGATATGCATAATTACTCATACATATCTTTATACTCAAATGGTGTCCTGGTGGAGATTCGAACTCCAGACCGATCGCTTAGAAGGCGATTGCTCTATCCAGCTGAGCTACCAAGACGTCACTGACAGATATAATTATATAATATTATTTTCAAAATATCAACTACTTTTTAAAAAAAATTGCTTTTTTTATTTCTATACTATATAATTTACTTAAGAGGTGCACATGAAAAAAATAATAAATATTCTATTAATAATATATATACTACTAATCTATTATCTAGTAGATACAAATACTAAATTATTAATAACAATGAATTTTAGTTTGTATTTATTACTATATAGTTTATTTAGTACCACTAGTATAAAAGATAATAAAAATAAGAAAGAACTAATATATACCATAATATCATTATCTATATTATCAATACCAATATCAATAATAAACTATCAATTAGGAAATATATTAAATATAGAATATTTAAATATAACTAATTTATTATGTACTATATTCTTAATAACTAATATAATAATAAAAATAATAAGTAAATATTTAAATAAAAACAGAATAATATCTATTCATAATATATTAACATTATTTATAAACATAATATTAATAATCATATTAAAAAACAAATATAACATATCATTATTATATATAATCTCTATTAGCATATTCATAATTATATTAATACTATTCATTATTTTTGTACTAAGAAAGCATAAACAAAACAATACATTCTATTTAAAAGAAATAAAGAATAATCTTGTAACAGACAAAGAACAAGTATTTACAAATATAATAAAATCATCTTATATCTATATATCCTCTATTATTTTATATTATATATTAACAAATACATATATAAATCCTAATACCAATATAATACTAAGTAATACTTACTTTTTTGGAATAATACTAATAAATATAATATATAAAATAATAGAAAAATATATAACTATAGATAATATAAATAACTATAATCAAATAATAAATAAAGTATTAAATATATCACTAACAATATGTATACCATTAATGGTAATATCATATCCCCTTAGTAAAATAATATTTTCAAGTAATTATAATATGATATTTCCATTAATAATATTATTATTCTTTTATATTATATATAATACTATAATTAAGCTAAGTATTAATAATATAGGTAATAAAAAAATAAATATAAGTTTATTACTAGGGTTATTAGCAAAACTATTACTAGAGGTGCCTCTTATTAATAGTGCATATCGAATGGGGTATGATTTAACATTAGGTACAATTATATCAACATCTATTAGTTTATTATTAGCTATAATATTGTTATCAATATTTATAACTAGAAAATATAAAATAAATCTATTAAATAATTTTACCAATATCTTAAATATCATATACACAAATATAATATATCTATTAATATTAGTATTATTCACTCTAATAATAAAAGTAGATAACCCAAAATATATAACAAATATATTAGTAGTAATCTTCTATATATTTATAAGTATAGTATTTAATATAATAAAGAAAAAGATAATCAGAAAATAATTTTCGATTATCTTTTTTGAACTTAATTATTAAATTTCTTCCATAGTAGCATAGCATCTTATATTAATATTGAAACTAGAAGAAGAAAAACTAGTATCATATAACTCTTCATCTAACCATACATATACAGTATAACTAGATGGTGATGTTACAAGAGAAATATTACTAGCAGCTAGTACACTATCACCATTACTAACATTACTAATAGATCCCTCAGCTACTAAAGTATCATTATTATCCAGTACAGCATATTTAAGGGCACCAGAACTAGCTAAATCACTATTAATACTAACAATATCTAAATAAATATGACCATATATATCATAAGTATTATTCTTTTTATAAAAAGATACTGTTGCAGCACTACCACTAGTATAACTAGTACCAGGATTCAAAGTAGAACCATTAATATTAATTCCTTTAGTATATTCAATATATTTATCAAGCCCTTTAACAGTAGCATTAATATTTAAATCAGCAAACAAAACATACCTATACATAGCATAAGTAAATCCAGCAATAGTAATGATAAATAGAATAACTCCTATTATATATCCAAATAATTTAATTTTTTTCTTCATATATATCCCTTATCCTTTAACTAATATAATGATAACACATTAATAAAAAAAGTGCAATCAAATTGCACCCGTTTATTTCAAATTATTCTTTTTAATAAGTTACAACAGTTACATTGCTAGGTAAGTTCTCATCTGCCATAAACGTTTCATAAGTAGTGGAATTAGCAGGTACTTCAACAGTAATACTTTTAACAGTTCCAGTAAATGCATCAGTAATATTAGTAACATTACTTGAATTAATTCTAATTGTTCCCTCTAAATTAGTACAATCTTTAAATGTACTATTCAGATTTGTAACTTTAGAAGGAATGATAGGTACGTTAATTAAATGCGTATTTTCATGAAACATTAAACTAAAATCATACATATCTAAATTATTATCAAAATATGCCTCATTAATATCATCCAATTTTGAAAATGTATAAGAAGATTCATCCCAACATTCATTATTACATACAGTATTTCTATAATTAACCAATTCCGTGTTATATACCGTACCATTTATGGAGTATGAAGCAGGAATAGATACTATTGAATTACTTCCAACATATTTTGTTAACTTAATGTTATTACCCTCTATCTCATATTCGAAATCAGTAATTGGATTATATGGTGGCATTATCACTGAATTTTCAGGAATATTACCATTAATTTGTTCAATTGATGCTTCTACACTAGCACTAAAATTAGTATCGCTAGCATTATTATTAGCTAACTTGCCATTTAAATAAATAGCTAAAATATAGTTCTTTCTATTCCCATTATCTGGAATAGAATCATAGTATATTTCTTTTGTTCCAGTATTAGTTATATATCCTTTAGTTAAGGTATTAAAAGTTTCTCCATCCAAATCATTAGAGTTTACACTAGGATATTCTTCTGGATCATAATAGAATAAAGCATATTGTAAGGCATTAGTACTATCACCATTTTCCATATATGCAGATGGTAAACTAGTAACATTAAGAGCAATTCTTAAATAACCATCAATAGTACAATCTGATGTAGTATCTTTCCATACACTAAAATTAGAAAGAACCATGCCTTTTTTTATAGTAATTTGATTATGATATATTTCATCAGAAGGTTCAATTAATAGTAAATCTTCACCATTAATATCTTCACTTTTAGTGAAATTACCTTCAACTAAACATTTACTATTTAAAGTAACATTATAATCAGATGTTCTCCATACTATAATAGCATATGTTACTCCTAATGCTAGAAATATAAATAATATTATACCAATTATAATTCCTATTCTTTTTGAGTTTTTAAAATTCATATTATATCCCTACTCTTTCTATAAAAAGAAAATTATATAAAATATAATTATTCTATTTCATTTATTACTCCACTTTCACCAGTAGCATACAAAGATAATTTAACAGTCTTATTCATCATATTACTATTATTAACTACACTACCATCTATCCAATAATAAATATTATATACATCAGTACTATCAGATGATATTTGAACATCACTTAGTAAAACAATATTATCATCATTATTATAATTTTCAAAATTATCTCCATCTATATATTCATTACCCTTATATATAGCCCATAAGAATGTACTATTTTTAAGTTCATCTGGTAATGAATTAATCTTCATATATAGACTAAATCTATTACCAGGAATATCAGAAGTAATTTTAATTTGTTTTAATACTCCTTCTTCTTTATTAAGTACTGGTTCTAATTCTCCAATAATATCAGGACCGCCTATAAAAGTTATTGTACTACTTGCGGTTAAGTTAACATTAACATTTTGTTCTGCAGTACTTCTCCACTTAAACCAAGCATAGGTGCCAGTACCAAACATTACTACAAATAAGAACATTCCAATTAAAGATAAAAGGATTCTTTTTCTTTTATTATTCATATATTTTTCACCTCTTGTATTTCCTTATTATTATGGAGAAATTATCTGAGTTTTTCCTAATTGACTTATTTCAACATTATTAGGTATTGTTCCTTCTAAATCAGTATAAGTAGTACTACTGGCAGGTACTTCTACTACTATATTTTTAGTAGTACCATTAAAGGTATCAGAATCTACTACTACATTTTCATTTGATATTCTAATATAACCTTCTAAGTTAGTACAATTTTTAAATGTAGATAACATACTAGTAACACTACTAGGTACATACTCAATATTAGTAAGAGAAGTACATCCTTCATAAGTATTATTCATACTAGTAATAGTATCTGATAATTTAGGAGCACTTACTAAACTAGTACATCCTTTAAATAAACCATCTACAGAATTATTAACTAATTCAGTACCATCATATTCTGAGAATACTACACTATCAGCAAAATTTACTTCAGTAATAGTAGTATTACCACTGAAAGTAGATGTATTATTAGAAGTATCACTAATTATCATTACATTGTAAGTAGTATCATTAACGATATATGTACTAGGTATATTTACTACTGTATCAGTACCAGTATAACTAGTTAATAATATTGTATTAGATGGTAATTGTATACCATTATAACTATCTGTAACATAAGTAAAATCACTAATAGGAGTAGCTACAAATTGATCTGCTTTAGCACTAACAGTAGCACTAATGTTAGCTCCGATTATATCACCTCCTACTTTATTTTTATCTAAATATATAATAACTAAATAATTATGCTTATCACCAGGACTTAAATATTCTGTATGAATATCCATAGTACCTTCTTCAGAAATTATTCCTCTTCTTACATAAGTAAATGTTTGATTTTTTAAATATTGAATAGTAGAATCGGTATATAAATTAGGATCAAATTCCGCTACTACATATTTTAAAGACCCATAACTATTACCATTACTTGTATAAGCATTTGATAAAGAATTAACATTAAGTTCAATAGTACCAATACCACTAACTTTATTACATCTTTTATCTAGTTCCATACTAACAGGACTAAATCCCATAGCAGTACTTAACTTAATACTACTAGCAGTCAAGTAATCATCTTCATTAATAGCACCTATATTGCCAATAATATCATTGCCTTTACTATAGTTTATATTAAAACAATGAGTATTACCTGCTACTATAATATTACCAGTAGTAAAAGTAAGCCAAGCATATACTCCACCTAATACTAAAATAAGTAAAAGTACCGAACTAATTATAAGTATCTTAATTTTATTATTCTTTTCCATAAATATCTTTCCTACCCTCTATCTAAGAATACCATATTTATTAAAAATTATCAAGATTATTATAAATAAAAATACATATTTTTACACTTTCATAGTAACTATTCAGACTTATGACAATAAATTATTAATATAAAATAGCTAATAATATTTTTACTTATCAACAAGCAAAAATTGAACCTTTTTGATATAGTTTTATCACATTTTCCGACAAAATATTTATAATCAATCCCGAAAAAGTCGGACATTTATTCCGACATATTTATTATTTTATATCATTAATGTTTAAAGTATATATTTCTTCATTATCAACATAAAATGATACTGTTTCTAAATTATTATATATATTATCCATAGAAAGTCCTATCGTATATATAACTTCTTCTAATATCTTATTACTATCAACATCACTAAGTACTAAATTATTAAAATTAAGTTTTAAATTATTATCTAAAAGTTCATAATTATATATTTCTGTATTAGCATTTAAATAGCTCATTAAATTAGTTTCATATATTGGGGAACTACTAAGTTCTTTAATAATTACTTTTATTTTATCATCAGTATTATTATTTACATACTTAGTAACAGGAACATAGTATTCATAATCATTATATTTATTAACATAATACATAGTATAATAATCAATATCTTTAGTACTAACTAAATCATAACTCTTATTAATACCAAAATCTCTATTTAATAAAGTTGGAAGTTTTGTACCACTAGGAAGAGAATTAAGTACTTCTCCTTCTACTTTTATTATGACATTATCAATACCATCAATACTAGTTAAAGTATAAATAATTGATTCAATCATCTTATTTTCATCTTTATCATTAATATCTAGTAACTCTTTAGAAAAATTAATAGTAAGAGTTCTATCTTCTAAATTTAGATCTAATACACTAGTACCTGGAGGTATTATACTCCTAAAACCATTTGGTATAATATTAGATTTCTTACCATCAATAATAAGACCCTCTACTAAATCTTTAGCTTTATCTACTACCTCACAATTACAACTTGATATACTAGTTCTAGCAACATAATCTTCACTATCAACTAAATATATTGTACTTACGATATTATCATAAGTATACTCAATACTACTCTTATCTAAATCTATTTCTTTAATACTAGAGTCTGGTAGTAAATACATAATAACAAGTATTAGAATAGCACTAGTAGCTACCATAATCTTTTTAATACTCATCTTCTTTAACATAACATCACCTATTAATTAATATGTTTAATATAAGTAAGAAAGTACAATTATTTATTTTTTATAGAAAAAAAGACTTACTCTAATACTTCTAGATTAAGTCTAATTAATTTATTACTGTTTAAATAATCCAATTTAAATTCATTATCTTTATCGATATTATTAATATTATATATAAGTATATAGTTTTGATATTTATCAGTACTTAATATATTATCTCTATATCCAACACCTATATCAGTGAAATAATTATAATATTTTTGACTAGGAATATATTTATTATTCTTACTAATTAATACTAATTCATCTAAATCCAAACTATATTTATCTACTTTACCAATAATACTAATATTAATTATTACATAACTATTATTCAAACTAATTCTTTTTCTATCCGATATATATGATTTATTTATTTTAATATTAAAATAATTTGTACTTAGTATTTCTCCCTCATTTAAGTCACTATTAACAACATATTTATTAAAGGGGAACACCATTATAACTATTACAGCAAGTATAAAAATTATAATATTAATTATCATTTTATTATCATTATAATAATACTTTAGTTCTCTAAAAGTTTTTCTAACCATTCTTTTAATACCATTATAATTTAAGTCTGTATTAACTTCTACCTCAGCACTATCCTCTTTATTTAAATGTAATTCTTTTAAGTCACTAGTAAAATTAAATTTTTTTATATCAAAACCAAGTCCTCTAATTAGCATAGGTATTGATGCAACCACAAGTAACCAAAAGTTTATTCTTGATAAATCTCTATATAATCTTATCATTCTACTAGAAGGTGTTAAAGTTTCTAACCCTCTAATTCTCGTATATAGATATATAAATAAAATAAATGATATTAAACAAATAAATATTGTACCAATATAAAATACTCTAGGTTTATTCTTATACTTCATCAAATAATATATTATAAATGATAACATTATTACCATCATTATACCAATGAATATATAATAACTAATATAGTTAGAAGAAATTACTTCTATATTACCATTAAAACTAATATAATCTTTAAAAAAATTAAGAATATATCTAGCTTTATCTATTATATACAACAATATTAAAAACATTATTAAATGTATTAATCTAAAATGCTTAATTAAAAAAGCATATGGTCTTCTTAATATCATTTTTTCACTCCCACTTTCTATCTACATCAATTATAATATATAATCTAAAAAGATTCAATTATATTTTTCATAATTAATCAGAAAAAGCTAATTATAAAAAGAAAAAAAAGTCTTAAGTTAAGACTTAAAATGCAAAAATGGTGACCTGTATGGAATTCGAATCCATGAATGTTGCCTTGAGAGGGCAATGTGTTAAGCCACTTCACCAACAGGCCATTAATTGTTCCTTTAAGGAACAATATAATATTATCATAATTTTATTATTATTTCAATAACTATTTTAATTTTTCTATTCTACTTATTATTCTATCTTTTCCTAGTAATTTCATTATTTCATATAGATCAGGAGTCATACTCTTAGAGGTTATTGCTACTCTAAGTACAGTAGACACGTCTGCTACTGAACCTTTATAGTTATCAGGATTTTCTTTATAATCTTTCATATTACTAGCATATCCTAAGTTATCACATAACTCTTTAATATTATTAAACCATACTTCTTTATCAGATATATCATAATATTTATCCATATATAGATTTAATATTTTATTTATTTCATCCTTATCCGTAATGCTACCCCAGTCATAACTAGAAGGATTATATAACTCATCATACATATAAAATATTTGATTTTTTATCTCACTATAACAAGAATAATCTTTTCTTGGTTTCTTTTGCTCTCTTTCAATATTTAGAACATTCTTTGTATAATCTTCATACTTAGTAATTAATTCATTAAACTCTTTATCATAATCTTTAGTCCAATTATATAAGTTATCATATACTTCATCTTTAGTCATTTTACTTATAACTGTCTTAGCAATATTATCCAATTTCTCTAAATCAAAGAAAGCTCCTGATGAACTCATCTTTTTAGGGCTATATACAAAGTCGGTAAATTCTTTATCACTATTAGCAGTATGCCACTCTTCATAATTAGAATTAATAATAGTCATTAATGCTTCAATAACAGCTTTAACTGGATAACCTTTTTCTTTATAATAAGTCATCGATGCTTCTGGATCTTTTCTCTTACTTATCTTTCTAACACTAGTTCCTTCTTTTTTTATAATTAATGGAGTATGAACATATTTAGGAGGTTTAAAACCAAAAGTTCTAAATAATTCGATATGTTTAGGTACTGATGATAACCATTCTTCTCCTCTTACAACATGAGTAGTATGCATTAAATAGTCATCTACTAGATGAGCAAAATGATATGTTGGTAGACCATCACCTGATTTCATAATAACAAAATCTTCATCGTTTTCCGGTAGTTCTATCTTACCTTTTACTAAGTCTTCAAAAACAAACTTCTTATTAAAGTCTCCCATACTTTTAAATCTAATTACATAAGGAATACCTTCTTTTACTTTAGAAATAAGTTCCTCTACTGGTACATTTCTATATTTAGCATAACTTCCATAATAACCAGTCCTTACTTTACTTCTTTCCTGGACTTCTCTCATTTCATCTAATTCTTCTTTAGTACAAAAGCAAGGATATGCTCTTCCTATTTCAATTAAATATTTAATAAAAGCATGATATATTTCTTTTCTTTCACTTTGAACATATGGTCCATAACTACCTACAATATTTCCTTCAAATTCATACTCATCAGGTATAATATTATAGTGAGTTAAAGTATCCATAATTAACTTAGTAGCCTCTTTTACTTCTCTCTTCGTATCAGTATCTTCATTTCTTAAAAAGAATACTCCATTAGAATTCTTAGCAAGTACATAATCAATAATAGCTTGATAAAAGCCTCCTAGATGCATATATCCTGTAGGACTAGGAGCAAATCTCGTTACTTTTTCTCCTTCTTTTAAATTTCTTTCAGGATACATTTCTTCATAATCTTTTATAGTTTTAGTAATACTAGGAAATAGAAGATCCGCTAAATCTTTATTTGTCATATAAATCACAACCTTTCTTTATACTAATACTTTATTATATTCTTTAGATTTTTCTTCAAGTAAAATAAAATTACAACATCTATCTTTTACATTTTTAGGAAGTTTATCTTCTTTGTATAATAAATATAATGCTCTTGCTTTAGTTCTAATTATTTTTCTATTAGATGTTAACCATCTTAACTGACTACGAAGCAGTTTTATTCTTAACATTTCATCTTTATCAGTATAATTCTTATCCAAATCATACTCTGCATAATTATTATTTGTAACTGGAATCATATTATTAAAATTAATTACACCCAAATTACCATCATCTATTTTAACTAAATCAAGAGTATTTTTTAAATATTTATGTTTAGGTTTAGGACTAGATAAAAGTGCAAAATACTCTTTATCTTCTACCATAAATAATACTCCAATAAATGGTCTTAATTCTTTAATACCAGCATTATATGATACCCTATTATCATACTTTCTAAGATAATTACAGTAATTATAATCTACTTTTACAATTTTAAAACTTTTAAACATATTACCCGCTCCCTTTTATTTAATAATTGATGTTTATTATATATGAATAGTTAAAACCTGCCAATATATTTTAAACATTAAATAAAAGGATTAGAGTGTGCTCTCTAATCCACTTTTTTAATTGCCATTTAGAGCTGGCTTCACTCACTTTTTTAATTGCCATTTATTTTAGGCTGGCTTCACCCGCTTTTTTTACTATGTATACTATATACATGTGAAACGAAATAATTTCCTTTCACGTTTAATAATATATCATAAATATTATTATTTGTCTATAATTTTTATTTATCTTTTATAAATTTATTAAGTTCTTTTTTTAATACTTTACCACTTAATAATTCATCTTTAGTAATGCCTACTACTTCAAAAGAATCAATTGACTTAGTTCTTGGATAATTAACAAGAACAGTATTAAAATTTTTCATAAATTCTTTAGGATCTTGTAAATAATTATGATATAAGGATATTGCAATTATTTTTCCAATATAATATATAATTGGATCCCTAAAGCGAATCTTATCTTTATAGTTTGGTAAATCTCTATAATAATTTAACTCTTCTTTTTTCTTTTCTGCATTATCCATTGCCTTTTCATCATCTAAGCATATTTCTCCATTATCATTAATAACTCTGTTCTTCATAGAACTAATAATACTAGAAGAAAAGGCATCATTAAATAATTCTATATAGAAAACATTTAGTTCGTTATTAATTTCTTTTTGATAAAGATTATTATCTTTGATATATTTTAAGAATGAATATTCAAAGAATGAAGAAACTACTTCAGAAAAAATAGTACTTCCTTTATCAAACAAATCTCTTTTATAGTATAAATAACTCTCATATGCATGGCCTAATTCATGGGCTAGAGATGATGCAAAATATAAATCTTGTGGAAGATTGTTATTTATTAAAATAATGTTTTTCTTTATTAAATCAAAAGGAAATAATAATCCTGAATAATTGGCTTCAAATGGTTCAATATACAAATTGTCTTTATTAAATGATTTAATAAATTTTTCGATGTTGTCATCTCCAAAGTCTAGATAAAATTCTTTAACTAAGCTGATAATTCTATCTAGTGGTAAATAATTGCAAATATGGTAATTCTTATAAAAAGGATATTTTATATTTTTAAAATTATTTATTGTATTTCTAGATAATTTACTAATTAATGACATATTGTCATCAGCATTTTTACAAAACATATTAAATATATTCTCAATATCATATTCTAGTTTTATATCTTTAATCCAATCTCCTGACAAATCTCCAAATGAAAAAAAGTCTTCTGAACATATATGATCAAGAATAGATATTGAACTTAGTAATCTATCTCTTTTGGATTTGGTATTTGCTTTAGAGTATAAATAATTTAATTTCTGATAGTAATTTTTCATATCTTTTTTTATTTCATTTATTGTTTTTAATTCTTCCATGTTAAATCCCTCGATAATTACTTTAACATACTAAAACGAAAAAGTAAACCAAAATGAAATTTTACTACGTGCTTTGTTTTAGTTTTTCTTCAATTAATTTTTTGTTATTTAGTAATCTTTTATCATCTGGAGATAACTCTAATGCTTTATTTATATTTTCTAGTGATTTATTATAATTACCTTTATAATAGTATGCTAAAGATAATAAATCATAAGGAGTATGATTCCAACTAAATATTTCATTGATATAACTTTTAGTACTCTTTTCTATTTTTAATGCTTTATTTGTGTATTCTTCTACTTCATCCCAATTATTTAATTCATATTCGATTAGTGCTCTTTCCATATATGGATCTCTTAAATATGGAGCTTCACTAATTGCCTTATCTGTCCACATTCTTGCTTCATCGTATCTTTTTAAATATTTATAACATCTAGCAATAAATCTCATTGAAGCACATCTTTCATCTTTCCAAGTTGCTCTAGGTAATTTTAAATGTTTAATTAATGTATCTATTGCTTCATTATATTTACCATAGAACATATATTCTCTACCTAGATAGTGCATATTTCGGTCATCATCTGGATCCTCTTTAACAGATAATTCAAGTAGTGGTAAATATGCGCTTCTAGATTTATTATTATCTGGATAATGTTCAACCGTTATTTCATCAGTTGTTAAAAATATTTCTTTTTCTCCAGTATATGTAAGTACTTCATGTACTGGATGAGTCCATTTATAATTCCTTCTAGAGTGTATTTTCTCTATATAAAAATTTACTTCTGGATTATGATATTTATCAAAACTCCATATATAATTATATCTTAGTCTTGTTATTTTATCATTCCAAAGTTCTTCTAGTTTATTTCTCCAACCTTCTTTTAGTACTTCATCTAAATCAATACATACACATATATCAGTATCATCATCTACCATATCTAAACTCATATTTCTTGCTACATCAAATCGCCATGGCTTTATTTCTTTAGTTTCGACGATAGCACCTATTTTTTTTAATTTTTCTACAGTTTTATCCGTACTACCAGTATCTAAAACAAATACTTTATCTGCCTCACTTACGCTATTCATAAATCTATCTACAAACTTTTCTTCATTCTTACAGATAGCATATACACATACTTTATATTTTTTCATATTACACCTCTCTATATTTTATGAAAGAAACTTATTTAAATAAATAAAACTGTCCTATAAAGAACAGTTTTATTATCCTAATTTAATTTTTTAACACTTAAAGTAGCATTAACTCCAGAACTTAGAGATACTCCTACTGCTAGTAATGCAGTCATGGCAAGATCTATTACTGCTCCTGCTGGTAGTGTTACGATAACACTACCACTATAGATAGAACCTACTCCTACAGATAATGCTCTTGATATTACAGTTGATGGTATATTTGTACCATTACTTCTAACAGCCATTGTAATAGTTGTAGCTGCTGCTGCAGTCATATTACTATAGTAATTAATTTCATATGTACCTGCTTGAGTTACAGTAATAGCATTAGCTGTAGCATATGTAGTATTTAAGTTTGGCATAGTTTCATTAAGTGGTATTTGAGTTGCAGTTCCTATAGATATACTTATTGTTTGCGCACCAGTATTATATCTACCACCATAAGCATTTAATCCACCTGTTGGTCCTGTTGGTCCCGTTGGACCTGTTGCACCTATCAATCCTTGGGGTCCTGTTGCTCCGGTTGGACCTGTAGCGCCTATTAATCCTTGTGGGCCTGTTGCTCCTGTTGGTCCTGTAGCGCCTATTAATCCTTGAGGTCCTGTTGCTCCTGTTGGACCTGTAACTCCTATTAATCCTTGAGGTCCTGTTGCTCCTGTTGGACCAGTAGCTCCTGCTAATCCTTGAGGTCCTGTTGCTCCCGTCGGACCTGTTGCTCCTACTAATCCTTGAGGTCCTGTTGCTCCCGTTGGACCAGTAGCACCCACTAATCCTTGTGGACCTGTTGCTCCGGTTGCGCCAGTAGCTCCTGCTAATCCTTGAGGTCCTATTGCTCCTGTTGGACCAGTTGCACCTATTAATCCTTGTGGGCCTGTGACTCCGGTTGGACCAGTTGCACCTATTAATCCTTGTGGGCCTGTTGCTCCAGTTGGACCAGTAGTTCCTGCTATTCCCTGAGGTCCTGTTGCTCCTGTTGGACCGGTAGGACCTTGTGGGATAACAAAATTTAATAAATAATCAGCATTTATAATTATCATTCCCTTCTTTTTTTTTAACCATTTATTGGTGTTATTGTCACACTAGCTGTTGTTCCTGGTTCACCAGTTGTTACTGTCCCTATTTGTAAAGTTGGTGCTGGACCTGTTGCCCCCGTTGCACCTGTTTCTCCTTGCAATCCTTGGGGCCCAGTAGCACCTTCCAATCCCTGTGGCCCAGTTGGGCCTGTGGGGCCTTGTGGGATAACAAAGTCTAGTATGTAACCTGTATTTTCATTCATTTTTTTTACACTTCCTTTTAAACTTCAGTAATAGTAACTTCTGCTTCAGAACCAGGAGCACCTGTTGTTACTGTCCCTATAGCAAAAGTTGGTGATTCTCCAGTTGGACCTGTGGCTCCTGTTGGACCAGTAGCTCCTGCTATTCCTTGAGGTCCTGTTGGGCCTGTGGCTCCTACTTCACCTGCTATTCCTTGAGGTCCTGTTGGGCCTGTGGCTCCTACTTCACCTGCTATTCCTTGAGGTCCTGTTGGGCCTGTGGCTCCTACTTCACCTGGTATTCCTTGAGGTCCCGTTGGTCCTGTTGGACCACCCGAGGGGCCTGTAGGTCCAGTAGGTCCTGTCTGTCCAATTATAATTGGAAATGGCCCTGGTAGTATTGGGCATTCATTATTATCATTATTCATACAACAATTATGTTTCATATCATTCTCCTTTCATAAATAGTGTATGAAAAAAAGAAGTAAGCAATTATTTTAATCGCTTACTTTATTTTATCTTTTAAATATTTATTTATATGAGTATATGGATATATTTTATTCCATATTTTTTTACTGCCTTCTTTTAAAGTATCTATTTTAAAATTTTCTAAATTTATTATTTTCTTTATATTTTTGGAATACTTAGTTAATTTTGATAGTAGATTTATTGATATAGATAGATCTATTATAAAAATTCCATAAAATATTCCTAGTATAAATATTTTATAATTATCATTTATAAATTCTATTGCAAAGGTATTTATCCATGAGTAAAATAATTTGTAATATATGATAGCTAGTACTCCCCATACAAGAGAAAACTTTAAACATATTATTCTCTTATAATTTAGTTTTTCATTAGAATAATCCCAAAGTTTTACATGAAATAAATCAATCATTACTCTTCCAGTAATAAATTCTAATAATGTTAGTAATAATATTGAAACAATGGATATTAAAATCAGTTTATGACTATTATTTATATTTATGACTAATGTACATAATAGATTTATAATTACTGCTCCAAAACCATATAGAGGAATAGCACAACCTGATAAGAAACCTGGGTTTATAAATTTCTTATTATGATAACTTCGATATGCTACTTCTAGAAACCAACCTACTATTGAAAATATAGCAAATATAAATAAATATTTTAACAACATATGAATCCTCCTAATTAATGGTATTCTTAAAATAATTTTTTATCTTACTTTTCTATATACTTTTGGTAACTTTTCATCCATGACATTTTCAATAAAACATTTAGGACATATTGATATATAATTACCACCATTATCGATTACAACTTGGCTACCTGATTTTTGATATTCACCATTGGAGTTTATTCGTGCATTAAAGATTGCTCCTTCTCCACAAGGGCATACAGTTCTTAATTTAACTAAACTATCCGCGGTTTCTAATAGTCTTCCGCTTCCTGTAAAATGATTAGATAAAAAATCCACTTTTAATCCATAGCATCTTACTGGTATATCATAATCTCTTACAATTTGTTTTAATTCATCTATCTGTCTTTCTGTTAAAAACTGGGCTTCGTCTACTAGAATATAGTTAATATGATTTCTAAGTAAATATTCTCCTTCGCCATATAACTTGGTATTATTATCGATTACTAAATCAGCTTTAGCTTGCATACCTATTCTTGATGATATCATGGATGGATCCCGATCGCTAAATGGCTTCATTAAAAATACATTTAAACCAGCCTTATCTAATTCATCTGCTTTATATAATAGTTTAGCGGTTTTACTTGAGTTCATAGCTCCGTAGTGGAATTCTAATTTTGCTCCTTTAGTTCTACGATTATATTTTAAATATTCTTCATCTATTTTTTCAATGGTATTAGATAATTCCATTAATCTCATAGCGCCTGGTGAATATATTCCTCCCTTTAAAGTTCTGTCTCCATATGCTATAACAGGTATATTTAATAAATTGGCTATAAAAAATAAGTCTTCAGCATTCCTCTCACTCAAATACTGACTATTATCTACTAGTACACATGATATCTTTTCTTTCTTTAATATCCTTAAATATATTTCATCAAAAATACTATTATTGCCTGTTAACTTTATATCTACTTTTCTTGTTAGTGGATGATAGTTATTATTAAGTGTATATTTGCTTATAATATCTTCATTATTATAAGCATTTATTATTACTACTTTCATATTGTTTTCTTCATAATTATATGCTGTTTCGCATAAATCTGCTGATTTACCGTTACCATATTTATAATATAACTTTGCCATTTTACTTACTCCTTACTTCTTTGCTCTTGGATGAGCCATGTTATATGTTTTTCTTATTTGTTCATTTGTTATATGTGTATAGATACTTGTAGTATTAAGTGATTCATGTCCTAATAATTCTTTTACTGTTACTAAGTCAGCGCCCTCTTCTAACATATCTGTAGCAAAGGTATGCCGCATGGTATGAGGACTTATTTTTATATCTAATCCTGCTTTTCTTACTAAGTCATCTATTATTACTCTAACATATCTTTCAGATAATTTATTTCCATCTTTATTTAAAATTAAGTATCCACTATTTATTTTATCAAATGTATGATAGCCATCTTCTAAATAAGTATCCATAGCCTTCATAGTATGATTATTATATAATACCATTCTTTCTTTACTACCTTTACCTAATATTTTAATTGATTTTTCTCCTCTATCAATATCAGATAATTTAATATTTACTAGTTCACTTACTCTAATACCTGAAGCATAAAGTAATTCTATTATTAAAGTATTCCTCTGGTTAATTGGAGTATCTTCTTTACATACTTCAAATATTTTATCTAACTCATTATCTTTTAAAAATTTAGGTAAATATAATTCTTTCTTAGGATTAGATACTTTATTAAAATAATTAGTAGTTACTATTTCTTCTCTTACTAAGTAATTATATAATCCTCTTATACTACTTAATTTTCTCGATATACTATTTTTATTTATCTTCTTTTCGTATAAATATTTTAAATATAATTTAACTGTATCATAGTTTATATCTAATATATTGGTAAAAGAATCTCCTAGAAATTCATTATATTCTATCAAATCATCATAATATGATTTAATAGTTAAATCACTATATTTTTTTACTACTTTTAAATACTCTAAATACTTATCGATATACTTCATATTTATCACTATATAAATAATAACACATAAAAAAAAGATAGTAAATTATTTTGACACTATCTTTACAAAAAATATTTTGGTAATAAACTTACCAAAATATTTACTTATATGATAATAATTGGTATAATGTTTATAGGAATATTTGATAGTTGGGTGTGGCCATTTTTTTCTTTCAGGGGTGTCTTTGGAAGAAAGGATGGCGATAATGATGAACAAGAAGGATTGTTTAATTTTTTCTCTAGTAGTAATTATTCTGTTACTTGTTGTCGTAATACTTAAGAAATAAACAGCCGCCTAACTCAGCAATTGACTTAGGCGACTTTCCAATTGAAGGTTGCACTCAACAGGCTAATATCAAGTGTTCCTTTTTTATTATATGAAATTTCTTTCATCTGTATACATAATAACATACTTTAATATAAAAATCAAGTACTAGGCCATGTTCCAATATACTTGTAAAAGTATGTTTATTTATTTATTTATAAATGTAAAAAAAGTATCTATTTTCTAGATACATATTTTCCATCTTTAGTAGATACGATTATTTCTTCGCCTTCTTCAATGAATAAAGGTACTTTTACAAGCATTCCTGTTTCGATGATTGCATCTTTAGTAGCATTAGTAGCAGTATTTCCCTTAATAGCAGGCTCAGTTTTAGTAATTTTATAATCAATCTTTTCAGGAAGTTCTATTCCAAGCATTTCTCCTTCAAAAAAGATAATAATTACTTCTAATCCTTCTTTAAGAAATTTACATTCATTTTCTATTTGCTTTTTAGATAATTCTACTTGCTCATATGTTTCCATATTCATGAAGCTATAATTATCTCCATCAGAATACAAGAATTGCATCTTTTGTTTTTCTACATGAGCAGTAGGTACTTTAATACCAGCATTAAATGTATATTCTGCGATTGATCCAGTTCTTAAATTTTTAAGTTTAGCTTTTACAATAGCAGCTCCTTTACCAGGTTTTACATGATTAAATTCTAATACTTGATATAAGTTACCATCATAGTTAATAGTTTGTCCAGTCTTAAAGTCATTAACATTAATCATTTAAATTACCTCCTATTTCTTAGTTTCTTTGTGTTTAGTTGTCTTACGACAGAATTTACAATATTTGTTTAATTCTAATTTCTCTGGAGTGTTCTTTTTATTTTTTTCTTCTGTATAGTTAATATTTTTACATTCTTCACACATCAAAGAAACTAAACCTCTATTTTCGTTTTTCTTTGCCATTTTAAATTCCCTCCTATTAATCCGTTTCTTATTAATTATATCATATTTTCCTTATTTTACAACTATTTTTTGTTATTTTTCTTTCTTTTTACTAAGCTATATTCTTTAATTAGTATAATCTTATATGTTGTATTTATATTAATATACTCTAAAATTTATTGATTTCTATACTAAAATATGTTATTATGTATACAGATGAAGGAAACTTCATATAATAAAAAAAGGAACACTTGATTCAAGCTCAAGTGGGCCAAAATTAATTGGTTTGCCACCTAAAACTTTGCTGCTTTTAGGTGGCCACTTTTATTTCACCAGTTGTATAACCTGTTGAAGCAGAATAATAATGATTAAAAGTAAGATAAGAAAATCTCTTTTGCTCATATTACCGCCTCCCTTCTTAAGAGTAACCCCCTAAAAAGATTGGCCTCACCCATATCAAATATTCCTTAAATACATTATACTAAATAAGCACATATAAGTAAATATCTTGGTAAGATTATTACCAAGATATTTTTATGCAATACGAGTTAAATGCTTATAAAATAAGGTATAAACATAATATTATATTTATAATGGACTCTTCTAATAGAAGTATTTCCGCGGATTAACCTGTTAATCCGTTAGCGATAGCGGTTTAATATAGTTATTTTATTTTAGCTCTTTTGCTTAAGGCATCTTTAGCAGCTTCTTGTTCTGATTCTTTTTTACTACTTCCTACTCCTTTACCCATAACAATTTCATCTACTTTAACAATAGAAGTAAACTTTTTATTATGAGCAGGTCCTTCTTCATTTATTACTTCATATACTACCGACTTCTTTTCAGTTTGTACTAATTCTTGTAATGTTGACTTATAATCATGTAAGAAATCGACTTCTTTTTCAATATAAGGTACTATTATATTTAAAACAAATTCTTTAGCTATATCGAATCCTTGATCTAAGTAGATCGCGGCAATAAAAGCTTCAAAAACATCTGCTAGAATGGTATTATTTATTTCTTCTCCACTTCCTACTTTAATATCAGCTTCTAGTCCTAATTCTCTAGCATAAGTAGCACATGCTTCTTCACAGACATAAGCTGCTCGCATCTTTGTCATTGTTCCTTCTTCTAAATGTCTTTCTTTATATAGATACTCACTTATTGTTACTTCAAGAACAGCATCTCCTAGAAACTCTAATCTCTCATAATCAGGATAACTAGGATTCTCATTAGTATATGATGAATGAGTAACCGCAGCAGTATATAAATTCATATTCGTAGGACTCATATCTAATTTTTTAAATACTTTCATTATTCTTTCACTCCTTCTAAGTAGTTTATTTTAATTCCTTTACTTGTAAACTTATCTTCATATTCAGTAGTTATAATATTATCTTTATCTTTATGTAAATCTCTTGTTACATTAAATAATATATATCCATGTTCTTTTAGTGTTTCTAATGAATATTCAAATAAAGAATTATTATCTGTCTTCATAATTATTATATTTCTATTTTTAAATATTTTATCATATCTTTCGAGAAATCTCGGAGAAGTAAGTCTTCTTTTAGCATGTCTATCTTTGGGCCATGGATCAGAAAAATTTAAATATATTAAATCGATTTCTTTATCAAAGATATCTTCAATTAATCTCGCATCCATTCTTATTAAATATAAATTATTGAGTTCTAAGTCATTAGTTTTTTCTACTGCTCTTAAGATTACTGAGTCATACATTTCTATTCCTATATAATTAATATTAGGATTATTTAGAGCATTCTTAATAATAAAATTACCTTTACCCATACCTATTTCAATATAAATAGGATTATTATTATTAAATAATTTATGCCATTTACCTTTATAATCACTAGGATTATTTATAAAATATTTCCCCAGTAATATTTTTTCACTTGCTCCTTTAATATTTTTAAGTCTCATAATTATCTCCTTTAACTTATACGATAATGTCCTATTACTTTACCATAATATTCTAGTATATCTTCTTCATAATTTACTTGATAACTATTTGCATGATGAATGATGAAGGGTATTCCCTTTTTATTTCGAGAATCTGATACAATACCGATATGTTTATTAAAGATAACGATATCTCCTCCCTGCCACTCATCTATTTTATGAATATCAGTAGTAAGCTCAATAGCATTTCTTTTGAAATATACTTTTAAATTTTGAACTCTTCGAAAATCAATATTAATATCTATTTTATCAATATTATATTCTTCTTTATTATTATTGATATCATCATCCACTAAGGTCATTAAGTCATAACCTGCATTCTTTAAGGCATTGGCTACGACATCAGTACATACTCCATATTCATCATTAGAGTATCCTGATGCGTAATATTTACTTTTATATTTTGGTTTAGTTTTAATATATTCTTTAGCACTATTTAAGATATCCGTTTGATCATCGATACCATCATTATCTTTATCGATACTACTTTGATATGTAATTATATCAAAGTCTTTATTATAATACTTCTTATGAGGTATGATATTAAATATATATAATACTACAAATATAGTTATTATAAATAATAATAAAATACTTATTAATACTTTTTTAAACATATTTCCCTTCCCATAGTATTATATCACAGTAATTAGTTTTTGTCTAAAATCTTACATTTAAAAAAGACAAAAACTATTTGTCCATTTTAAGTACTTTGGTTATTTTTCTTTCATTTAATTTTCTTTGCATATCTGTTAAAGTATCATCATTTTTTCTATTACAATTCATTTCTACTTTATGTAAAGTGTTTAATAATTGTATTCTTGCTTTTAATAGTTCTAAACTATCTTTATTTAAATCGATTATCTCACTATTAGATGTATTTAATTCTATATTATTATAAATGGTAACTGGAGATTTAATAGCACAAGTAAAACCATAATTACTATTATCTATCTTTATTTCTTTTAGAGCTTTTATCATACTTTCATCGTTATAAAAATAAGCACTATTTAAATATACGTATGGACTACTTATAGTACTATTTTTTAGTGATATTATTTTACTATTTATTCCAATATTACCACTGTATTCACTACATACAAAAGAGTTTTCTATAATAACTGATTCCCCATTTATATTTAGTTTGACAAATGGTCTATCATACTCTTTTACCTTTGATTCATTTATAAAATTATCTTCTATTAAGATAGTATGTCCATTTAAATTAACATAATTATTGGCATAACCATAAAAAACATATCTATTATTTTTTAATTGAATAAAATAAGCATTTTTAATATTTATTGACTCAGTAAATGTACAATTATGAAAAATTAAGTCACAATTCGATCCATCAATAATAGTTTCATCTCCAAAATTTATATCATAAAATAAATATCGAACTCTCTTTCCATTTTGACTACCTGTTAATAATATTTTATGATTATATCCAACACTTTTTTTAACGTATACTTTAATCATATCATTTTCTTCTTCTACTCTACCATATTTTGATAATTTACTCCTGTTAAAAAACATAATTCCTCCTCTTAACGTTATTTATTATATTATATTAATAGCTTTTTGACAAGTATTTGTACCTTATAATTGAATAATGCATATACTATAGTGAAAGAAAGTGTGATATATGAAAGAAAGAGATATGATGTATGGTGGTTATTATCAGGGAGTGCCAGGTAATAATATGTATGGTAACTTTGGTTATCAAGGCCCTCCGGGAACATTAATGAATATGAATAATTCTTATATGAATAATAATGGATATAATAATAGTTACTTAGAGAATAATCCTTTTGTGGATATTAATAATAGACTTAATGAACTAGAAATAAAAGTTAATAATTTAGAACAAAAACTAAGTAGATATAAGAGTGTTAAAGAAGAAGATGATTCTATTTATATGTTATAAGAGAGAATAAATTAATTATTCTCTCTTATGTATTTATATCCATTAGTGGTAAATACAGCTTTACTAAAAGCCACTTTATTTTGAATAGTATTATTTATATATTCAATATATTCATCAGTTGCTTCACCAGTAAAAGAATTATCAGTACTGTTAAATTTACCTTTACTTGTAATCCAAGACCTATTTCCTAATATTACTAAGCCTTCTTTATCAGAGAAAAGATCAGTACCAGCGAATAACCTAGAATCATAATCGATACCAAATAAATTATATATTGTTGGTATAACATCAATAGGCATTCCATACTTATCTATTTCTTTTGTTCCTATTCTATTATTCCATAGTATTAATGAATTATGATTTATTTCAAATAGGGAGTCTCTTTCATAACTTGATATTTCATTTACTTCATCTAATGATAGGGCATATGGATAATGATCCGCTAGTAAAACGATAACGGTATCATTTAGTTTACCATTTTCTTCTAATTTATTAATTAGTAATTCTAAAGCTTTATCTAATTCAATATTACAAGCTATATATGCTCTTGGTTTTTCACTATAAGGAAGATCTTTTACTAAGTCTTTATTTTTTACTGCCATCATATTTGCATTAAATGTATATTCAAAATGACCTGATACTGTCATATAATAAGCTAAAAATGGTTTATCACTATCAATATAATCAGTATATGTTTTTTCTATCATTTCTAAATCACTTTGAGGCCACACATCACAATCAATATCAAGTCCCATGTAGCAGGCTTTAAAATTATCAAAGCCAATTGATTTTAAATATTTATTTCGATCTTGAAAATAGCCTGAGTTGTTATGATAGGCAAAAGCATTATATCCTTTGTTTTTAAAAGTAGTAGCAAGTCCATATGGAAAATTAGTCGTACCACTTCGCCAAGTACTAAGTATTGATGAATCGGGATATAATCCAGTAAGAGATTGAAATTCTCCTCCTATTGTACTTAGATAGTATGGTACATAAAAGTTATTAAAAACAAAACCCGAATGAGTTAGTTTATATAGTGTAGGAGTAAGTTCAGGAGATACTGCTATCTCACTATAACTTTCCGCTACTACAAAGACTAAATTTTTGCCTTCAAAATAAGAAGTATATTCATTCTTTTTGCTTGGTGTAGTCCCCTCTATATAACCCCTTATAACATCAGGAGTATTATCATCTAATACTAAATCTAATTTATTATCTTCATATATAATTTCTTCTGGTTTCTCTATCTTTTCTTCAGTATATTCTTTAACACTTACTATTTTTTCTTCAAAACCAAAGATACTTCTTTTTATATCTATATATGCACTTGATAATACTCCAAGCTTTTGAATAGCAAGATTAGGATTATTGACATTATAATATAAATCATATATTCCTAACGTTTCTTTTTTATTGGTATCTAAATATAAGCGATAAGAACATATACTAAGAGGTATTAGTATAAGATGTAATATTAAATATTTCTTTTCTTCCTTTAATATATTAAAATCAAATTTCTTTCTAAATATAATAAACATAATAAATGGTAAAAAGAATAATATTATTCCATATAAATTATAAAAGATTGCTTTAAATACTTCATCTATAAAACTAGTTACTTGGTCTGCTATTCCAAACATAGAGAAAGAGAAAAAACTATCTAAGAATGATTTAACAGTAAATTGTCCTGCGAACCATACTGATATTATAAAATAGATTATGTAATTAAAGATACGATTTAGTTTTTCACTAAATAAATTAGTTAGTACTGTTATAATAAATGAAGAAAATAATATATAGATAAAACTACTTATAATTGTATCTTTACTATATGTATCAAACATTAATAAAGCAAATAATAATTCATAATAAGTTAGTAATCCTATATTTATTAAATTATTTTTTAATATTTTTTTCATTATATCCCTCTTAATTCTTATTCTTATAGTTATGATAAAATTCTTCTTTTAATTCTAAAAATTTATCTTCTTTTATAGCTATTCTTATTTCTTCCATTATCTTAATAAGAAATCTTAAATTATGGATAGATAATAGTCTTTGGCCTAATGTTTCATCCGCTACTAAAAGATGTCTTATATAAGCCTTTGTATAGTTTTTGCAACATTTACAATCACAATTTTCATCGACAGGAGTAAAATCTTCTTTATATTTAGCATTTCTTAAATTTATTTTACCATACTTAGTAAAAGCATGTCCATGTCTTGCTAGTCTTGTTGGTAAAACGCAGTCAAACATATCTACTCCACGTTCTACTCCTTCAAAGAGATCGGTTGGTTCTCCTACTCCCATTAGATATCTTGGTTTATCTTCTGGTAAATATTTTATAGCATACTCAATCATTTTCATCATTGTTGGTTTATCTTCGCCTACTGATGTTCCTCCTATTGAATAGCCATCAAACCCTAGTTTAACAGTCTCTTTAGCGGACCATTCTCTTAAATCTTCAAATTCTCCACCTTGGACAATACCAAATAAACTTTGTCTTTCATTATTAAAAACTTTTTTACCTCTGATAGCCCATCTTAATGTCCTTTCAACAGAATTTTTCATATATTCATGAGTTACAGGGTATGGCGGGCATTCATCAAAACTCATGGCTATATCACTATCAAGTTTATTTTGAATTTCAATACTTTTCTCTGGAGTTAGAAATAGTCTTTCGCCATTGATATGACTTTTAAAGACAACTCCTTCCTCACTTATATCTTTTGGTTTAGCTAAACTAAATACTTGAAACCCACCACAGTCAGTTAGAATTGGTCCATCATAATTCATAAATTTATGTAACCCTCCAGCTTTAGCTACTATGTCTTCTCCTGGTCTTAGCCATAAATGATAGGTATTTGATAAAATAATACCAGAGCCTATTTCTTTTATTTCATCTGGATCTAATGTTTTTACTGTAGCTTGCGTACCTACAGGCATAAACATTGGTGTTTCAAATGTCCCATAGTTAGTTTCTAACGTACCATATCGTGCCTTTGTATTCTTTTCATTATGTAATAAGTTATATTTTATTTTCATTACAACACCTCTTTTGCTATATATATTTTAACAAATAAAGAAAAAAGTAGCAATAACTAATTACTACTTCTTTTCTTATTTTTTATTTTATAATGGCTATGATCTAAGGCTTCTAAATTATCTTTAATAATAGATGAATCATTTACAAAGATATATCCTTCTTGCATAGCCTTTAATCTTGTTTCTTCTGAATCATATCCAAAAAGTACATTTCTTATAAAGTAAGTTTTTTTACTTTCGTCATCATATATAATTGAAGCACCATATAAATAACATATATTATTAATTATATGAGGATAGTAAATTTTTTCTATGCTACAACCTTTATTCTTTAACATAATTAATTTAATTTTTAATTCATTTAATAACATTTTCTTCATATTTCTTTTTCCTTTCTGCAAACGTATTATAACACATGATAAATTATATTACAATCATTTTTATATTTCTTTTATTTCAATAGCATCAATTATACTACCGTTACCAGCATATCCTTTTTCTCTATCATTTATATTATAGTCTTTTCCATATACCCATGGAAGCCAATATTTTTTATTTTTATTATGAACCCTGTATTTAACACTACCTGATACTGCTACATCGGTTATTGCTCTTCCAATTATTCCAGCATAATCACTTCTTCCAGTTACTTCAGGAAGCCACCTATTACTCACTTTGACACAGTATTTTAATTTATCGATATATAATCCATCCATGGTTACACCAAAGACACCAGCATAATCATTTTCATTAAAGGAGACATTAGGATACCATCTTCTACCTAGTCCATGGCTTTGATATAAATAATTACTCTTACCAGTATACTTTTCTACTTCTTCTCTTGTAACATGGAAATAGCTATAAGGATCACTCCAATAAGAGGCATTTCCTCTTGTTTCATCTCCATAATATGTACCATTTGTTCTTACATCTAAGTGGGTATAACTATAATTAATATAAGCTATACCAGTAAATCCTAAATCAAAGGCTACACAGCATATTATTTTGCTAGGTATTACTTTACCATCGATATCATAATAAACACAGTCTACCGCTAAACCTTCACTATGTCTACCTAAAAATCCATTTTGCTTCTTATCATAATAAGGGCATCTATATCCTGATGATATTATACATTTACTAGCATGCACTTTAGAGAATAGTTCTTCTAATTTTTTTACTAGTTTAGTAGATACTTTTATTTCTTTGCAATGAGGACACTTAAATTCACTAGAATTAAAATGAGAACTTATTTGTATATTTGGAAGATATGTATTAACACTCACTATTTCACCTCCAGATCATTATTTATGATATGAATAGAATTATAAAGGAGAACTCTTAGTTCTAAATCGCTTATCGTTATTCCTTTTTCTTTTAGTATTTCTTTTGTACTAGTAATAGCAGTATTAAGTTTATCTTCCCCATTACTATTTGGATATATTTCATTTACATAGTTACATACTTTATCTACTACTTCTTTTTTTGTTTTATCTTGGATATATTTCTTATATTCTTTTTTAATATCTAATGCTATATAAGATAATACTCCCATTACGATACTATGTATTATTTGTGTACCATATTCTTTTGTAAACTCTATTAATATATTATTCATACTGTCACCTAATATATTATATAAAAAAAGAAAAAGCCCTTTTATATTAAAGGACTATTATTATTTAAAAATTATTATAATCAGAATGTTTATAAAATTCTCTTTTTTTCATTTTAATTGCATTGTAGTTCTTTTTCATATTTTCAAATGGAATGGAGATATCAATCATCTTCCAAGGTAATGCTTCAATAGTTTGAGAAGGCTTATAAAACAATGGATTTGTTTCTTCAGGATGAGGGGAATTCTTATCTGAAAATGGTATTAAAAAATGACCATATGTAATTCCGCAGTCAATTACATCGGGAGATAAATATTCTTTTAAATGACTCATACTAAATATTTGATAAGGTTTTTCATCTTCCCATAAAATACAATAATCTTCCCCATAAAAATTTACCAACTGAGACATTACTATTTCCATATAAGGATATGTAAAAGCAAGAGCAAAATCCTCTTTTCTATCATCATATTTTGGTATGTCTGCAAAAGGAAGATATTTATAAAATTTGTCATATCTATTTTTGTCTACAACTGCCTTGCTATCAAATGATCTAGCATCATTATAATAGTCCTCAAAAAAACTAAACCATATACTACCATACATTCCTTTAGAAGTATCTAATGCCTTTTTTTGAACTGTTCGTATACTTTTATTTAGTTCATCATTTTGTATCAATATAGTATCTCCAATATCATTGAATATTTCTTTATTCATCTTGTTCTCCTTTCAATTAAAAAACAAAAATGGTGCTTGTGGTGGGAACTTTTTAAAAGCCTAAAGTCTTACAAAATAAGGTTTTTTTATTTTATTATTCCCGTTTTTACTCTCATCTTTTCGCTCATTTCGTGTACTTCGGAGTCATTTGGGAGTAATTTTTATATAAAAAAATAGTAAATTAAAAATGCACAATAATTTGATAAAAAAGTGCATTTTTTTTATAATTTTTTTCAAAAAAGTGTTGACATATCTTACGATATGTGATATACTTAATATGTAATCAAGGAAAGATTACAGAAAGGAGTTGAATATGAATTACTTATTAAAAAAGCCAATTGGAAAGCTTACATTGAACGACTGCTACCAATTGACTAAATTAGGATACATCATTACTAAAAGCAATGATAAA
>ODAI011210612.1_pt1 | contig 32607 bp, 30 predicted proteins | sample 1539321 | NCBI WGS metagenome assembly ODAI01 (sample SAMN02144231, study PRJEB22623) | gut metagenome | biome: sheep rumen | host: Ovis aries | place: New Zealand
AGATTTGCCGTCTGCGCCGTTTGTGCCGGGTGCGCCACTGTCGCCCTTATCGCCCTTGTCTCCTTTTGCGCCTTTGATGGCGTTGAGGAAGTCGTTTTCTGTGCCTTGGTTGCCCGCGTCGAGCCAAATTTCGTAGGCAGATTTGCCGTCTGCGCCGTTTGTGCCGGGGTCGCCTTTGTCGCCCTTATCGCCTTTTTCACCTTGCGGGCCTTGTGCGCCTTGTGTACCGCCGCCACCGCTGCCTCCGGCACCGGCGTTTTGTTCCAAATGTTCGACCCGCTTGGTCAGTGCGCCGTCCTTGATTCGGTAGGCTTGGTCTTTGACCGTGAGGATTTCCAAATCAATCAAATTTTCGTCCATTGCATTGAAATTATGTCTAATGTTTTTCTGTCTGAGATATATACCGCATCGTTAAGGCTGTCTGTCGTTTCTGCACATACGCCGTCCTCTATGACAAGGTTTTTGTCTTGGGGAACGTACCGCGCACTGTGCAGGAAGTCCGTGATGGTCGGCAGACAGAACGCCCACGTTTTTGGTATTACGTTGAGAGTGTGGATGGCTGCAATATACTCGGCATCGTGCCAAAAGTCGGTGGAAGATGCCGCGTATTCGAGCGGGGTGATTACAAGTTGTTTGCTGTCGGCTTCATAATGAGCATCGTGCAGATAGTCCATTATGGACGCTGTATCGCGCGGTGTGTTGTCGCCGATGTTGCCATCGCCGCCGGTGTTGCCACCTGAGACACCATCACCATTACTGCCACATTTGCCCACGAGGTCAAACAGGTCGCTTAACAATGGATTGATTTTGTATTTTCCCATCGTACCGCACCTCCTGATAAAATGAGTTACTTTGCGCCGAGTTTGGCGTATTCCTTGAACCTTACCGACGGTGTGAATTTGACGGTCTTTGTGTTGCCCGACTTGCCGCCGATGCTGTACTTGCGTACAGAGGTCTTGAATGTTCCGAGTTCGGGGACGGAGACGCACACCTTGCTGCCTTTGCCGAGGTTGTCCGCGATGCCGCCGCCGAGGTAGTAGATTACCTTCTTGATGCAGTCGAGGGAAATGGAGAGTTTTTCCCTGTCCTTGATGTCCGATTGGATGTAGTGGACGAGTTCGTCGAAGGGGATGTTTTTGCCGTCGGCGTTTTTGCCCTTCTTGCTGAATCCGGCGATGCCGCGCATCGAAGTTTGGAATTTGCCGGACTTTTTGGTCGATTTTTTCTTTGTAGCCATTTTCGTTAATTTTTTATGTTGTTTAACTTTTCTTCAAATTTTTCCAAGACTTTTGAGAATCGGTTTAGAGCCTGAGCGTTTTCGGTGATTGCAGCCGTAGTCTCGATGTTGTGCTGCATCAGGTATCCGACTAATTTTTCGTTTGCCGCCGCCGCTTCATCGCTCCGTTTTTGGAACTCGGCGAGGAATCGTTTTGCGATGCCCCAAATGACGAGTATAAGCACCACATCCAACGCGACGGGAAAGGCAAAAGTCTGAAATATGTTTACTAATTCTGTTTCCATTATTCTGTTTCTATTTTCAGTTCTCTAATTCTAATATCTGTCAAGTAGCCGCCCGCTTTGTATTTGCCACTGATTACACTGTAAATAGTATCGCCCGCCTTGAACTCTCCCGACTTGACTGTGAGCGGAATGCCATAGCTTGCATAAGTGCCGCTTTCTTTCCATTCGCCTGACGTCTGAAAGGCAAATGTAAGCATCAGATAGTCTTGTGGTTTCGTTGTGGGGATTGTCATATCCTCCATACAAGTAACTTTGGTGTAGATTACGTTTTCAACGTTTGCAGCAAACCTTTCATCAGTTTTAGTCCCCGGCTTGTAGTCGCGGATGCCAATCTCCACGCGGCTGTAAAGTTCGCTGGTTTCATCACCCTCGTCTGTAAAGGCATTTGCATAAAGGTTGATTTCTATGCAGCGCACATTGCACAACTGCTCGGTAGTGATGGTGTATCCGTCATTGTACGCCCAAGATGGGTCCTGCATTGACGCGTCGTAATGGTCAAATCTCAACACCTTGTCCGCATTGGATTCATTAGCAACGTATGTCTCAAAATCCTCCGGCGAGGCAAGTTCAACATAATTCTCATACTTAGCCATTTCTTCGTAGTTGTAATCTATCACGCCATCAACTTGTACATTGTATGGATTGGGATATGTCTCGATGTCCTTGCGCGGTGGAAGGCTCTCTTGCTTAGTGATGTCGTCGTATTTGTCGTATGAGAGTTGTTTCAAGTACACTTCTACGCCTCCGCTCTGATACGATATAAGCCATACGTTGTCAATAGCATTGGACGGATTCATCGTGCTGATAATCTCCTCTTTTTTAGTGGGCGGAATCTTGTCCCAAAAACGGCACATCTTGCCAAACTTGATGTACTCTATTACATTGCCGCTAACAGACAACCAATCACTATCTGACAAACCGCCCGCAATGGTATCCAGAGTATTGTCGAGTTTAAACTCAATTTCTTCGGGTGTGCCATAGTTGCGGTACGCCCGCAACTTTCGGTAATCGGTGTACCATCCCTGATACGTAAAAATGCTGTCGGGAAACTTGACTGTTGTATATGTTTCTACTTTTTGACGTGTAGAGTACAGTTTGACACCCAACGAGTTTTTTACGTCGATTACTTTTTCTGTCTTATTGACCCTGTATAGCGTTATCATTTGAGTTTCTTGATTTTGATGTAACCTAATAATTTGTATCCGCTGCCCAAACCTGATGCGGGTCTGTGTTTTTCCACAACACCCTGACCTCCGCCGGTGGCGAATCCCGAATTGCCGCTGATGATGTTGAAGCCGCCGTCTTTGGCTTTATCGACGTATATCTCGACGTGTCCCTGATTTGGGTTGCTAACGCCTTGATAAATGATTAACGCGCCTTTGGATGGTGTCTGCGATACTTCGTGGTATGGCGATGGTGTCTGCAAGTTTTTCCACATCTGTTGGGTGTTGCAGTGCAGGGTCTTTTTAAAGAACTCCTTAGCCTTGCCTTTGCTGATTTCCTGCATTATCATCATCACGAAGAATGCGCACCATTGACCGCCGACGTACCAACCGACAGCCTTCATCTTGGCTTGGAAGGCTGCATTGTCCCAACCTCCGTTGTCTCCCACTTCGCGGATGCCAACGTACTTGCGGGCTGCGGCAATGATGGTGTCGCCGGGGGATTTCAAGCACTTTTTAATCACGACAACCGCCGTGATTATGGTTGCCACGATGCCGCCGCCAATCATTATGGGCTTTTTGTATTTAGCCCACAATTTTGGTGTTGATTGTGCTTTTTGTGGCAGTTGCCCAAGCCTGAAACGCCTTTTCTGTGTCTTTGCCATATTTGCCGTCTATTTTGAGTGAGTTTTTTGATGTGCTTTGCAATGCCTTGTTGAGGTATGTCTGCAAAGCCTTGACAGCGTTGAGCGTCTTAGAGCCGTATTTGCCGTCGATGTCGAGCCTGTTAGGAAACGCATCCAAAAAAGCCTGTTGTGCTGCGGTTTTGGTCATCGTCATCTTGAAGGTGTCCTGCAATGCGTTGAGCGATGTCTGCAATAGCGTGGTCTGTGCGCCGGAGATGCCGGTATAGACTACGCCACCGTTGGATGAAGAGCCGCCGCCGTTGTTTGTGGTGGTCGTTGTAGTGGTTGATTGCTCCTGTTGTTGTTTTTTCTTTTTACGCCAACGGAGAAACAGAGCCGCGCCGCCGCCAATAAGCAACGTTGTAATGCCGATTCCTACTATTGTTTTTGTTTCCATTTGGTTGTTGTTTTACGTTATACGTTGTTATGGGTTGACGAGTATTAAATACCGCCGCCTATCTGTTTTATGTGGTTGACGCAACTCTCGCGTCGGAAATACATCGAGTTTATCAAGGCGGGCAGACTTTTGCCGTTTAACGAGCCGAACTGTTTTTGGAGTTGATTTCAATCATCAGCGTTTTTGAGTTGCAAAATGATGCCCTCGATAGTTTCCGAATCGTATGTTAAAACAGCGTCAAATGCAGTTTTTAGGCTGTTGGCTGCATTGGTGTACCACGATTTTTCGAGGCTCAGACTATCTTTGTCAACCTTGGTCTGCCTTGCACCTTGGCTTGCCTTGACATTCCTGACGATTGCCCTCACACCAAAGAACAATGCCGCGCCGCCTATCAGAATCAAACCCGCCTTAACGGACGTTGTTACCGTCTTATTTTCGGTTACGACTGTCTTTGTGTCGCCAAGCCTTACTATTTCAAATTTGTTCTGTGCCATTTGTGTTGCTTACGTTATTACTAATCGTCGAATAGTGGTATGATGCGCAGAAATTCGAGCCGGAAGGGACGAAATTCCGCATTGTTGCCTACGTAATTTTTCATCTGTTTTGATTCGTCTGTCTGGTTGTCTATTTGCGACACCTTGATTTCGAGTTGCTGACTGAAAAACTGGTACTGGCTCATAAACGAGGTCTGCAATACGGTTTTTGTGAATACGTAGTAGTTGTCGAAACTTATCAACTCGACCTTGACAGGAATCTGCACATCAATATCCTGACTTACAAACAGATATATGTTTTTTGTAAGGTCAACAAGTGTGTTGGAGTGGTATAGGTCGATGTGTTCGGAAACTACCTTGTAATGAGTAATTCCACGTGCGTCCATCTCCTGCTTTATGTAGTCGTACAAGTTAAACATCTTCTTCGTATTCAATTATTACTTTAAGTGTGCATTTTGTCTCATAAACGTCTTTGTATTCGACGTGTTCAACAGTGGTTTCCTCTCCGTTGACGGTTGTTGTTTCCGTAGTTCTTACTTCCTTTCTGCCCCAAAGTTGAGGTAACACTTTTGTAAGCCTCAGAATGAACTTCAAGTCAGCATTGTCGGGCGTAACGTCCACGGCTACCTTTTTGGAATTAAGGTGCATCTTGTCGTCTTCCAACCGCATCTCATTGAGAACCTGCTCCTCGTCCAATTCCTTCAACAAAGATATGTAGCCTTCGGCATTGTGCAGCACGGGGCATATCGTCTTGATGTTCCGCACGTTGATTGGTATTGGAATATACCCCTTGTGCGCGGAATAGTTGCTGTCTATTTCTTTCTGAAATAGGTGAATCCGTGTGCGTTTCATAGTGCTTAAAGTCCTTTGTTGTTCTGAGCGAGCGGTTTTTGGATGCTCCACAAATAGATTTTCACTTCGTAAAAGAAAGAGGTTTTTCCGTCCCTGTAAAGTTCAGTATTTTTTTCGGGATGGTCTTTAAACCATTGTTCCACGTCCTTTACAAGGCAGTTGTCCACGTACTCGCCTTTTAGCAAAGAGCCGTTGGCGCGCTCGTTGAGACGGTACATATTCTTGTAGAATCCTACATCCTTCTTTGCTGCGATAAGGCTGCAATCGAATCCGCTTGGAATAATCTCCTCGCTGTCAATGCTGAATTGCAAGGTGCTTTCGTTGAGAGCCGCCTCGAAGTCGCTGTGCAAGGTGATGCCTATGATGCGCTCGTTGGTCTTGTGCGAGGTGGTGTCTATCTGTACTCGCGAATGTACGATAGATATGATGCCCATATTGTCGTTGAGTACAAGTTCAAACGGCACTTTGAATGTGAGAACCTGCCATTTGAGTTTGCGCTTGCCGAGAGGTTCGGCAGCCATCAGGATACCCGCCTGAGTGATAGCGTCCTGACCGTTTATCATTGTTTCGATTTCGTTCATTTTTGTATGTTATTTAAAAAGTTTCAACATCGGGTTGTTGACCACGGACTTGAAGAAGTCGGGGTTGTTCAATATTTTTGGGTACAGGACGTTGCAGAAGGCTTGCGGAGAAACCTTTTCGGCGACGTTACGGAGTACGGATGTCATCTTGTCGATTTCTTCCGTGGATTCTGCGCTAATCTGTATCGTTATTATCTTCTTGATTGCCATTTTTTTCTTTGTTAAAAAGGTTACGTAGGTATTCGTAGGTCTTAGCGAGGTGTCGTTGGCTTTGTCCTACATACTGCGTGATTCCCGCAAAAAGTTGTATCTCCTGAGCATTGAGGGTGTAGATGTATTCTACAATAGCGTCGATGTACTGCTGACGCTCGTCCTTCGTGCCGGATACCGATTCTTGTTTGGCGGGTTCGGTAGGTGTCTGTTGTGTGGTTTCCGCGCCGTCGGCAGGGATGCCCATCAACTGACCGAGTTTTTCGGGTGTTACGCCCAACTGACTTCCAATGAAGCCTACAACGCCGTTGGTAACGAGTTGGAGCATATTGGAGCGTTGGTCGTAGTTTTGTTTCTGATAGCCCATATCACGCTCCAAGTCGTGTATGCGGTCTTTGTACTCCTTGATTTGTTCGCGGAGTTCGTCGTTTTTGGCGGCGAGTTGCTCGTTTTTGGATTCGAGAGCGACTACCTGCGCCTCAGCCTTGCCGAGGTCGCGCCGGGCGTATTGCAGGTCGAGTTGGTTGCCGATTTGATTGCGGGTCTCCTGCATAAAACCGCCCAAACCGCCGAAAGACTGAAAATAGCGGTCAGCCTCGTTCTGCGTGGGCTGTTGTATCGCCGGAGTGTCAACGCCGGATAGTTGAGTTTCCTCAAATAATGGCACGTCGTATTCCGCGCCCTTCTCGCGTCCCGTCTTGTTTTTGTAAACGGTGATGTGCAGGGATTCAAACTCATTTTCTTTGGCGAACTCCGCTGCACGTTTCAGGGTGTCTGCGCCGGATTTTTTGAGCAACAAGTCTGCACTCTCCATTCCGTTGCCGATGCGTCGGTTGGCGGTAACATCGAACACGTATTTGTCGCCGTTGTCGTCCTTGAATTTAATCGCGCTGATAGCCTTTTCGAGTTCTGTTTTCTTAACCATCTTTTATTCGTATTTTTAATTGTGAGAGGATAGATTTTCAATTTTATAAAAAGAAGGGACGGCTGCGGTTTAGAAAGCCGACCGTCCCGACTTTTCAAATTAAAAATCGAATAAAGTCAAAAGGAATGTTTACGCCTTCATTGTGCGGACACCCTTAATCTCGACGCGCATCCACATATCGGCTGCGGGTGCTGCGGAGAAGTCGAACTCCCAACGCAAAGTGCGCTGCGGGTAGAACATCTTGGGTGCTTCGAGCCTGTACTCGCCGATGTTGGTGTCGGTGCGGTTGGAGTTGAGGAAGATGTTGGATGAGGTCTTTTCCATATAGATGGTGGATTCCTGACCAAGTTTGAACTCGCCGTTTGTAACCACGTCGGCTGGTGCGCCGAACTGAACGCTCTTGCCGTCGGTTGCGCCTTGGGCTGCTGTGCCGGTGAGGACGCGGAGAGATGTCGCGAGGAAGTGGTCTTCCGGGAACATCCTTCCCTGAACCACGTTGGTTGCGCCGATGCCCGTGATGTCGCCATCCTCGAACATCTTAATGGTGGTAACGCCGCTGATTTTCTTGACTGCGTAGAAAGACCAGTCGCAAATCTGCAACTCGCCTTTTTTGAGTTTCTGAACGAACTCAGGGTTCAACTGCGTCAGGCGGTTCTCAAAGAGAGCCTTGTCGGTCAGGTAACGTGTCTCGCCGTTGATGTTGTTTGACTTGGGGACAGCCATTGCCCCTTTGCGACCTGCCCTGCGGGCGATTGCGCCGGTAACACGTGCCTTTGCTTGTGCCTTTTTCTGAACTGCGCCGAGGTCGGTGTTGCCGTCAGATTCGATAGCGGCGAGGATGCCGATGAGTTCGGTGTCGTTGAGTGCGTCCAACTGCTCGTCGGTAGCACCGAGGATTTGTCCTAATGTAGCCATTATTGTATTCTGTTTTTAGTTGTTAATAATTTCTGTTTGTTGTTGCCGATAAAAATGTCGGCGGGGGTGAACTTTAAAGGAGGTTGATGTCTTCGCCCATCCCTGCAAAGATTGGTTCGGGGAAGGGGTCGCGTACTCCCGGTGCCTTTGACGGAAGGAGGTCGCCAATCGAGCCTTCCATTTGGTTGTTTTCGGATTGTTCCACGTTGAGTTTGATGTTGCCAACGGGGAGAGCCGCCACTGCCTTGCTGCCTTCGATTTCGGCTTCGCCAAGACCACGGAGTGCGTCGTCTTCGTCGTTGTCGCCGAGGTCGTCGGGGTCGTCTGCATCTCCCAAGTCGTCGTCATCGTCGGTGTCGCCGAGGTCGTCTTCGTCGTCGCCAAGGAAGTCGCCAAGAAGGTCGCCAAGGAAACCGTCAATGCCGAAACCTGAGAGCGGGTCTTTGTGGAACAATACCTGCATACCGACATTTACGGGACCGGAAATAGCCACACCTGCGGCGAGGTTGCGCATAAATTCGTCCTTTGACTTCATATTAACGACAATGCCCGTAGCCGTAACGAGAGCCGGCGAAACGAACTTTTTGAGGTTGGATGTCGTAGTGTCGCCAAGCAAACCCTTGACGGTTTCAGAGCCGAGAATCTTGTTGTTGACGAACTTTTGGAGCCAGAAACCCAAAAGTACGCCACCACCAATGACGGTAGGGGTCTTAGTTTCGCTTACGACATTGTTTACTGTAACTTCTGCCATTTTGCTTCTTATTTTAGTTGTTAATAATTCTGTTTCATTTGTTTGCGCCGATGAGTGTGTCGGCGGGGCTGAATCTTAGTATAGTTGCAGGGCGTTGAGTTTTGCCGTGCCGCCGCCGTTGGATGCCGGAGCGGTGTCGGGCTTTTTGCGTGTCCCAAAGTAGATGCCCGCACCGGTTGCAACAACCAATAGAACACCGCCAACAACCGTAGCCACCTTGTGTTTCGCGAAGAAAGATTTTTTGTCTTTTTTGTCGTCGTTGTTCGTGGTAACGTTGTCCGAGGTAACGGTATTGGTTGTAGCATTATTGGCGGCTTTCTGCATCAGTTCCGTTCCTTTGGAGATTGCGATGTCCTTTGCAGTGTTGATGAGAGCCTGTCCCTCGTCGGTCTGCGTGAATTGCTGAACTCCGTTTTTGAGTTTCTGACCGAAATTGAGTTCGATTTCGTCAGGGTTGATAGGGTCAGGAGATGGAGCGGGAGCGGGTACAGGGGTTGTGGCGGTTTTGTTCGCCTTTTTCTGTGTCTTTTTAGCCTTTCTTGCCGCCTTTTTCTGCGCCTTTGTAGTCTTTTTGGCTGTCTTTTTTGCTTGCTTTTTAGCCTTTCTGTTGGCTTTTTTTGCCTTGCGTTTTGCCACCACCTTCTTGATGCCGGATGCAAGTTTCTTGAAAAGACCCGCGCCAAGAGAGCCAAGACCATCAACGTCAACTACTTCGTATGCAATGACTTCGTTGCCATTGAGTATGCTGCCAATATTGATGCCGCCAACGTAGATGCCTTCCACTTCCTCAGCCTCTACTTCGATAGCGTCGGCGTTATCTTCTTCCTCGTCTGCATCTTCATCTTCGGTTTCTTCTTCTTCCTCGGATTCGTCTGCGTCCTCGGTTTCTTCGGGTTTGGTGTCGATAATCTCCTGATTGTCGTCGTAGGAGTCTGCCTCGCCATTGTATTCGTCTGCGGTTTCGGGGATGTGTTCTCCGACTTTTTTCATAATGTCGATGACCTTCTTGATAATTGGGGTTGCGGACGCTATGGCTGCGGCGACTGACGTTGTGGCAAATCCAAGTTCGCCGATGTCGCCGAGGGTGTAGCCTTTGAGGATGCCCCATTCGTCGAGTACTGCGCCGAGTTGGTTGAGTTGCAGTTCGGTAAATCCTTTGAGTTTCTTAGAGCCAAAGAGAGGCTTTTTGTTTTTGCCTTTTTCGACGGCCTTAGACCACGATTTTGTAGAGCCACCGAGTTTGCGCCACGTTTTCTTAAATTTTTCGCGGGCTTTCTCGTTGTTGGCGAGTTTAGTGGCAAGACCACGGAAATTGAGCCTAAGAAGGAGACAGAACATCTTGCGGGGTACTTGCATTGTAGTTGCTACGGTAAACCGAGCAACCGCCTTTGCCGCTTTTGCGATGCCTTTGCCGACTTTCTGAGCCGCACGAGCGATGCCGCCACGGTTGGCTTTGAGTTTCTTTTTTGCGGCTTTTTTGGCTTCCTTAGCCTTTTTGAGAGCCTCTTTGTCTCCGCTTTTACGTGCCTTACGGATTGCTTTTCTTGCGGCGCGTCTTTCCTTGCGGGCTTCCCTGCGAGCCTTGCGGCGGGCTTTTCGCTTAGCCCTTCGTTTTCCGGCAAGTTCGCCCATTGTGCCGTCGGGATGTTCTATGTATTCGTGGTGGCTCTCGTCGTCCAAGCCTGAGAGCATCACGATGTCAGTTCCGTTTAAACTCATTGGGTATGTCTTTTGAATTGCGTATTCTTTTTCTTTGTTGAACTCGATGTAAACCGGGTCGCAGATGATTTCCTTGCCGTCGGTGTCGTATGCAACGGTGTAAACGTGCTGAAATCCACGGCAAAAGCCGAGCGAATTTTCGTAGCCGGTAACACGGAAGGAGAATGGAATCTGCATCTCCCTGAAACAGCATCCGCAGAAGATGGACATACAATCGCAGTCAACTCCTATTTTGTCGTTGTTTGGGTGCTGTCGTTTCTGTACCTGACCTTCGTACCACGAGTAGGCAGGGGTGCGGAGTTTTTCGCCATCTTCGATTTGGTATTTGATGTAGTCGTACACGAAATCGAAAACGTTTTTGACAGATTGGCGGCGGGTCTTTGCTTTGAGTTGTTTGCAGAGTTCCCGGACTTGCCACGAGTAATCAACTACAATTTGTTGCATCTGCTTGACCGTATCTTCGACTTCACCGTCGCGCTGCAATAGCGTTGTGCGGAGGTCGGGCGCGGGAAAAAGGTGGTCGAACTTGCTGCCGTCCTTAATCTTGCGCTCACGTGCGGAGATTGGCGAATATCCTATGTCGGTACTTCTTAAAAGTTTCATTGTTTTTCAGTTGTTTATGCGAGTTGAGCCTCGAAATTGAGAGGCGACTTGCCGATGTATGTAAGCAACTTGACTTTGAGCAAAGGCATCAATGTAAGTGCGTTGCCGGTAATCTGTTTCCAAATAGATTGTTCGGACGACCTGTCGAGGTTGCTGAAAACGCGCTTAGCCATATCGACGAAGATTGATGCGTTGGTTGCCAATGGAATCTGCATTGCAATATCACGTATCGTGGTAGTGCCTTGCGGCTCTAATTTGACTTTTTGCTCGCTGATTTTGCTGCTTGCAAGCACTTTGTCGCCGTAGTAAATCCAAACGTCGGGCTTTTTGAAGGATATTGACAATGTGGTGGGGTTGATGATTTGGACGTTGAGGTACACGGTCATCGTGGTTGGGATAACGCCAAGAAACTTGTTTCCGAAGGTTACTTTTGAAACTGAAACATTGAAATTGACGTTGTTGATGAGGGTATCGACTTCTGCCGCCTTGCTTACAAGGTAGTAGATGCCGATGCCTGATGCCGCCACTGCTGTCGTAATGCCTAATATTTTGCCTATGCTTGCCATTTAGTTGTTTATCTTTTGTAAAAAAAAGGGGCGGCGGCTTCTGATACTTCTTTTTTAGTTGTGTCTTACTTTTTGACGGTCGTCAATCGGCGATGTTCTGCCGAGCAACCAACGCCGCCCCGAAAACAACAAGCCCGGCTTTCGCCGTCTTGCAGCCACAATCCACAAGGCTCAATCTTCCGAGCCGTGCGGAATGACGTTGCAAATATATGATGGTCTTTGGGCGTGATTTAGTCTAACTGCGTCTATTTGCGTCTATTTGCGTCTAACTGCGTCTAATTGCGTCTAACTTAGTCTAACTGCGTCTAACTGGTGGGGAAATGCAAAAACACCCCGCAAAAGAGGGGTGTTTGAGCAAAAAAGATTGAAAAAAATACGTAAAAATCCAATAATTAACAATATAAATTGACAAAACAATAAAAAATGACCGCTAAAATATTGAAAATGACGTCAAAGTATGGTTTTGTTTGCCTTTTGTACGGCGGGTTGAGTGCTTTCTGTTGTATTTCTGCTTTTTTTGTCGAAAAAGTATGTATTTCTTCCATCCTTCGAGGGCGTCTTCATAGTAAATCGGACCAAATTCGGCGAAGATTTGTTCTGCCTCCGCCTTGGTGTAGGTCTTGGCTCCGCCATCGGTGGCGATGCCCTTGCGTTGGAGTTCGGAACGGAAGGTGTTGGCGGTGCGCGAGTAGAAGTACGCCAACACCCCCTTCTCGATGACTTGCGGCTCTAAAATGCCGTCTCGGAATATGTATCTGCCTATTTTTGTGTCGTTCATAATGCTTCTTTTTTCGTGTTTACGTTTTGCCGACAATGTGTGCCGGGTGCGGGGCGTTGCTCCTTTCGGGCGTAAAGGTAGCAATAGCGATTGAATCTTGCAAGCAAGTTTTGGCAACTATTCCGAGCGGATTGTATGGTCTGATTTGAGGTGTTCAATGTCGGACGACGCAATCTCGATGTCGAAGTCCCAAATGCCACCGAGCGGGTCGGAATATGTGCTGAGTAGTTTGTTGAGACGGCTGACGGATATGCCGAAGTATTCTGCGCAAACTTCCTTGCAGGGATATTTGAGCCAACTATTGTTGGGGATGTTGTAGGCGTATATTCTTCGTTTGCGGTTCATTGTCCGTGTGGTTTTTTGGGACTTCTATTAAGTTTTCATTAATGGATTAATTATTTTTTCAAATGTACTATGATTCTGAGAGAAAAAGTACACGCAGCATCAGTTGAGTGTGTAACCTCGCCGAAATTAACATTATTTAACTGACGCAGTGCCAACAAAAACGCCCTGCAAGGGTGCAGGGCGTTTTTTGTTGCGGTGTGGGGTGGGGCGGTGCTACTGCTTGACGATGCGGTGGAGCATTGCGGTTATGGTCTTGATTTCGTCGAGGGTGAGGCGGAGTTCCACCGACTGTTCATCGATGCAGTTGTCTGCCTGAATGGTGAAGAAACTCTCGGAGGCCTTGCCGTCCACCAATTCGTCCTGACGCTCCACTCCAAAGTTGACGCGGCAGGTGTCTTTGAGGTAGTGACAGAAAAACGAAACGGTGAGGTAGGTTTCTTAGGGTGAAAAAACGAGGTGTGCAAATTTTTTTTGGGGAAAGTGTTGAAAAATTGCACAAAAGTCGCTACTTTTGTGCAAAAATTACAATTTAATCACAGCAACAAAATTACGAGTGTTGGATGCCTGATAATCAGGGAGATTGAGCGATTTGCAGAAATCCCTCTCTTTCCGCAGCAAATTCAGACGTTCCCTCGATGATTAAAATTGTCGGGGGATTTTTGTTTGATTCTTCTCCGTGCCTCCGTGTCTCCGTGAGCCATCATTCCCCCTCCTCAAATAAGAAAAACCCTTACCCGTCTTTACGTGTTTTTTTTACAGCATTTTTGTATGATTATATAGAACTTTGCAGCGTAAAAATCTACAATTGCTATGAAGAAATCACGACAAACAATCAGAGGTCTGTACGACCCCGAAAACGAACACGACGCCTGCGGCGTGGGTATGGTGGTGAATATCCACGGCAACAAGTCGCACGCCCTCGTGGACGATGCGCTCAAGGTGCTCGAGAATATGATGCACCGTGGCGCGGAAGGCTCCGACGGCAAGACTGGCGACGGAGCGGGCATCCTCATTCAAATTCCTCACGAGTTCATATTGCTGCAAGGCATCCCCGTACCCGAAAAGGGCAAATACGGCACGGGTCTCGTCTTTATGCCAAAGGACGAAAACGCACAGCGCGAAATCCTCCGCATTTTCATCGAGGAGATAGAGCGCGAGGGTCTCAATCTGATGCACCTCCGCAACGTACCCGTCAATTCCAAATGCCTTGGCAAGGGCGCGTTGGAGACCGAGCCGGACATCCGTCAGATTTTCATCAACGGTATCTCCGACGACCGTCTGCCCGAATTTGAAAGCGTGCTTTACAAGATACGCAAGAGGGTGGAAAAACGCATCTCCGATCCCGATTTTTACATCGTGTCGCTGTCGTCCAAACTCATAGTTTTCAAAGGTATGTTGACCTCGATGCAACTCCGCGAATATTTCACCGACCTCTCCAATGAGTATTTGACAAGCGGATTGGCGTTGGTACATTCGAGGTTCTCTACCAACACCTTCCCCGAGTGGAGGCTCGCGCAGCCATTCCGTATGCTGTGCCACAACGGCGAAATCAATACCATCCGTGGCAACCGCAATTGGATGCGCGCACGTGAGTCGGTGCTTTCGTCGGGTATGCTCGGCGACATCAAGGACTTGCGCCCGATTGTTACGCCCGGTATGTCGGATTCGGCGTCGTTGGACAATGTGTTTGAATTTTTCGTAAATTCGGGAATGTCGCTGCCTCACGCGATGGCGGTGCTTGTGCCGGAGAGTTTCAACGACAAAAACCCCATCAGCGAGGAGCTGAAGGCGTTTTACGAATACCATTCGATATTGATGGAGCCTTGGGACGGACCCGCCGCGCTGCTGTTTTCCGACGGCAGGTTTGCAGGCGGAATGTTGGACCGCAATGGTTTGCGCCCGTCGCGTTATGTGATTACAAGCAACGATATGATGGTCGTTGCGTCTGAGACTGGCGTGATGGATTTTGAGCCGTCGCAGATTAAGGAAAAAGGCCGCCTCCAGCCCGGCAAAATCCTGATGGTGGACACTCAGGAGGGCAAGATTTATTATGACGGCGAACTCAAACGCCAACTCGCCCAGGAACATCCCTACAAGCAGTGGCTCAATACCAACCGCATCCAGCTCGAAAATCTCAAGTCGGGTCGCCACGTTGACAATTCTGTGCCCGATTTCGAGAAAAAACTTGTCAATTTTGGTTTTGCGGGCGAAGACATCGAGAAGACCATCATCCCGATGTGTACTACTGGCAGCGAACCTGTTGCGGCTATGGGCAACGACACTCCGCTTGCCGTAGTGTCTGACCGTCCGCAGATTTTCTTCAATTATTTCCGTCAACAATTTGCACAGGTAACCAATCCCGCCATCGACCCCATCCGCGAGGAGCTTGTGATGTCGCTCACCGAATACATTGGCTCTGTGGGCACCGACATCCTCACCCCCGACGAGAGCAACTGCAAGATGGTGCGACTGCCGCATCCCGTGCTCAATAATACAAGGCTCGACATCCTTTGCAACATCCGCTACAAGGGTTTCAAGACTACAAAATTGCCCCTTCTCTACGACCCCAACGGCGGTGCGAGCGCGTTGAAGGATGCCATCGACCATCTTTGCCGCAAGGCCGAGGAATCGGTGGATGCGGGCATCAATTACATCATCCTTTCTGATAGGAATCTCGACGAAAAGACCGCCGTAATTCCCTCATTGCTTGCAGTGTCGGCGGTTCATCATTATCTGATTGCGGCTGGCAAACGTGTGCAGACCGCACTCATCGTTGAATCTGGCGAAATCCGCGAGGTGATGCACGCCGCTCTGTTGCTCGGTTACGGAGCGTCTGCCATCAATCCTTATATGACTTTTGCTGTGCTCGACAAGCTCGTCAAGACCGGCAAAATCCAAGAGGACTACGACACCGCCGAAAAAAATTACATCAAGGCTGTCTGCAAGGGATTGTTTAAGATAATGTCAAAGATGGGCATTTCTACGATACGCAGCTACCGTGGTGCGAAGATTTTTGAGCCGATTGGACTTTCGGAAGAATTGCTCAAAACATATTTTGGTACGCAGATTTCAACGATTGGCGGCATCGGATTGAAGCATATTGCCGACGATGCCAAGCGTCTCCACGAACTCGCCTACAAGGGCAGCGCATCAGATTTCCCGCCGCAGAATCAAGGCCTGTTCTCTTACAGGAAGGACGGCATTTTCCACGCTTGGAATCCCGAAACCATCGCTACTCTCCAAATTGCCACCCGTACCGGCAACTATCAGAAATTCAAGGAGTTTACATCGTTGGTAGATAATAAGAAGAATCCCGTTTTTATCCGCGATTTCTTCGATTTTGCCACCAACAATCCCATTTCTATCGACGAAGTGGAGCCGGTGGAGAGCATCGTAAAGCATTTTGTGACGGGAGCAATGTCTTTTGGCGCGATTTCGATAGAGGCTCACGAGGCTATCGCATTGGCAATGAACTCATTGGGCGCACGTAGCAACACCGGCGAGGGCGGCGAGGACAACAGGCGTTACCACACCGACCTTGCCTCCAAGACCAAACAGATTGCCTCGGGTCGTTTTGGCGTAACGGCAGAATACCTCGTCAACGGCGAAGAAATCCAAATTAAGGTTGCCCAGGGCGCAAAGCCGGGCGAGGGCGGACAATTGCCGGGATTCAAGGTAAATGAAATCATTGCCAAAACCCGCAATTCCATCCCCGGAATTTCGCTGATTTCGCCGCCGCCGCACCACGACATTTATTCCATCGAGGATTTGGCGCAGTTGATTTTTGACCTCAAAAACATCAACCCCACAGCCGCCGTCTCGGTAAAATTGGTTGCTGAAAGCGGAGTAGGCACCATTGCGGCTGGCGTTGCCAAGGCAAAGGCGGATTTGATAGTAATCTCCGGCGCAGAAGGCGGTACGGGAGCATCCCCGGCATCGTCGATGAGGTTTGCGGGCATCAGTCCTGAAATCGGACTGTCCGAAACCCAACAGACCCTTTCTCTCAACGGATTGAGGGCGCAGGTAAGGTTGCAGACCGACGGACAGTTGAAGTCGGGACGCGACGTGGTTTTGATGGCGATGCTCGGCGCTGACGAATTTGCTTTTGGCACGTTGCCGTTGATTGTACTCGGATGCGTGATGATGCGCAAGTGCAATACCAACACTTGTCCTGTGGGCGTTGCCACGCAAGATCCCGTTTTGAGGGAGCGATTCAGGGGCAGGAGCGAGTACATTGTCAATTATTTCAAATTTTTGGCTCAGGAAGTGCGCGAATATCTTGCCGCGATGGGTTTCCGCAAGTTGGACGACATCATCGGCCGCACCGACCTTATCAAAATAAAGCCGCAAGTGGCTGGCAGCAAGGTCGATACGTTGGATTTTACAAGGCTGTTGGCTTCGAGCAAAGGTCAGTTGCACTACGACGGAAGGCCTTTCACCAAAATCCCCGAGGTCAAGGACAATGCAATCATTGCGCAGGCGGCTCAGGCTATCGAATCGGGACACGAGATTACCCTCGATTACGCCATCAAAAATACCGACCGCGCCGTTGGTACGATGCTTTCGGGCGTTATCGCCAAAAAATACGGCGAGCAAGGTCTGCCCGACGACACCATCAATGTCAAGTTCAAAGGCTCTGCGGGTCAGAGTTTTGGAGCGTTTTTGGCAAAGGGTGTTACATTCCGTCTCGAAGGCGAAACCAACGACTATTTCGGCAAAGGATTGTCGGGCGGTCGCATTTTCATATTGCCGCCGCAGTCGGGCAAATTTGAGCCGGAGAAGAATATAATAGCTGGTAATACAGGACTTTACGGCGCAACGAGCGGCGAGATTTACATCAACGGTCGTGTAGGCGAGAGGTTTGCAGTGCGCAATTCGGGCGCGATTGCCGTGATGGAAGGCACGGGCGACCATTGCTGCGAGTATATGACCGGCGGTCGCGTGGTGGTACTCGGTCCAACGGGCAGAAATTTTGGCGCGGGTATGTCGGGCGGCGTGGCTTATGTCTATGATCCTGACAGGACTTTCGACTATTTCTGCAATCCCGATATGGTGGAACTCTCCCTTGTGGAAGAAAACACCTACCGCAAGGAACTCCACGAACTCATCCTGAGGCATTGGCGTTACACGGGTTCGGGTCTCGCAAGGCGCATCCTCGACGATTGGAACCGCTCCATCGACGACTTCATCCAAGTAGTCCCAATCGAGTACAAGAAGGTGCTCCAAGAGGAACAACTCAAAAAACTCCGCGACAAAATCGCTGATATTCAACGTGATTATTAAAAATTATTTTTTTTAACACCGAATTAAACGAATTGAACAAATTATAATATTGACGAAAGAAAAATATTATAAACAATATTTTTCGACAAATGTAACGAATATTAATTTCCGAAATTAAATGAAACTTTATTCGTTCAATTTGTAAAATAAAATTTGCTTGTAAATTTTATTTATGCGTTAAATAAGGCTTTTCGTTTTATTTGTTTAATTCGGTGTTAGAAAAATACAAAATATTGAAACAAAAATGGGAAATCCGAGAGCATTTTTGACCATTCCGAGGAAGGAGGCGGGACACAGACCTGTGAGCGAGCGTGTCCACGATTTTTCGGAGATGGAACAGACTTTAAATACAAAAGACCGTCAGCAACAGGCATCCCGCTGTATGGATTGCGGCGTACCGTTTTGCCATTGGGCTTGTCCCCTCGGCAACAAACAGCCCGAATGGAACGACGCGCTCTACAAGGGCGATTGGGAGTTGGCGTACAAACTCCTCAGCAAGACCAACGATTTTCCGGAGTTTACGGGCAGGGTTTGCCCGGCTCTGTGTGAAAAATCGTGCGTCTTGAATCTCACAATTTCCGAATCTGTAACTTGCCGCGAAAATGAGTGCGCAATCATCGAGCGCGCGTTTTTGGAGAGTTACATCACGCCGCTGACTTATGCACGCAACGGCAAGAAAGTGCTTGTAATTGGTTCTGGTCCGGCGGGTCTTTCTGCCGCCAACCAATTGAACAAGAAGGGTTTTGACGTTACTGTCTATGAAAAAAACGAGGCGGCGGGCGGATTGTTGAGGTTTGGCATCCCAAATTTCAAACTCGCCAAAAATGTAATCGACCGCCGCATCGCGTTGATGGAGCAGGAGGGCATCAATTTCGTTTATAATCAGAATGTTGATGTCAACAATCTCCCCGCTGGATACGATGCATACGTCGTGGCTACCGGCACTCCGCAGGCAAGGGATTTGAATGTAGAGGGACGCGAATTGAAAGGCGTTTATCTTGCATTGGAGATGTTGTCGCAGCAGACGAGGATTTTGATGGGCGAAAATTTCGACAAGAAAGACCTCGTAAATGCCAAGGGCAAAAAAGTGCTTGTAATTGGCGGCGGCGACACCGGCAGCGATTGCATTGGCACTGCGCATCGTCAGGGCTGCAAATCAGTTGTGCAAATCGAAATCATGCCCAAACCGCCAGAGGGCAGCAACCCCGCGACGCCTTGGCCCTATTGGCCGCAAATCCTCAAAACTTCTTACGCACACGAGGAAGGTTGCGAACGTCGTTGGCTATTGAATACCAACAAGTTCGTCGGCAAGGACGGCGTATTGACTGGCGCGGAAGTGGAGGAAGTAATTTGGGAGCCAAACCCCGAAGGCGGTCGCCCGATTATGAAACCCACTGGCAAAAAGGAAGTCATCGAGTGCGATATGGCGTTGCTCGCGATGGGATTCTTGAAGCCGCAACATCCGCAATTCGCCGACAACGTTTTCGTCTGTGGCGACGCCGCGTCGGGCGCATCCCTCGTAGTAAGGGCAATCGCCTCGGGACGCAAAATCGCGGAAGAAATTAGTAACAAGATTAAATAATTGATTTTTAGCACCGAATTAATTATTCGTTTGATTCGATTGTAGAGACGCAAAATTTTGCGTCTCTACCGAATGGATGGTATTCGTTTAATTCGGTGTTAAAGAAAAACTAAAATATTATGTGTGGAATAGTAGGCATATTTGACATACAGTCAGAGCCGGAGTGTTTGCGCCGCCGTGCGTTGGAGCAGTCCGGCAAAATCCGTCACCGTGGACCCGATTGGTCGGGCATTTATGTTGGCAAGACGGCGATTTTGGCGCACGAGAGGCTGTCGATTGTAGATCCTAAGTCGGGAAGTCAGCCGCTGAAAACCGCCGACGGAAAAGTGATTCTTGCTGTCAATGGCGAAATCTACAATCACCGCCAAATCCGCGAGCGTTACGAGGGCAAATACGACTTTCTCACCGGCAGCGATTGCGAGGTGATTTTGGCGTTGTACCGCGACAAGGGCATCAACTTTTTGGAGGATTTGTCGGGCATTTTTGCCTTTGCGCTCTATGACGAGGAGCACGACGAGTATCTCATCGCCCGCGATCCGATTGGCGTGATTCCGCTCTACATCGGACACGACGCCGACGGCAACCTTTGCGTTGCTTCCGAGTTGAAGGCGTTGGAAGGCTTCTGCACCGATTACGAGGTGTTCCTGCCCGGTCATTATTATTCGTCCAAAACCGGCAAAATGACCCGTTGGTACACCCGCGATTGGAAGGATTATGAGGCAGTTAAGGATTCCAAACTCACCGGCAGCGACATCCGCGAGGCGTTGGAATTGGCTGTTAAGCGTCAATTGATGTCAGACGTGCCGTATGGCGTGTTGCTGTCGGGCGGTTTGGATAGTTCGATTATTTCGGCAATTGCCAAAAAATATTCCGCAATGCGCGTGGAGACCGACAGCACTCAACAGGCTTGGTGGCCGCAGTTGCACTCGTTTGCCGTCGGCTTGAAAGGTGCGCCCGACCTCGCCGCCGCCCGCAAGGTTGCTGATTACATCGGCACTGTCCATCACGAAATCAATTACACCGTTCAGGAAGGTCTCGATGCCATTCGTGATGTTATCTATTACATTGAGACATACGACGTTACCACTGTACGCGCAAGTACGCCGATGTACCTTTTGGCACGTGTTATCAAGAGCATGGGCATCAAGATGGTATTGTCGGGCGAGGGTGCTGACGAGATTTTTGGCGGCTATTTGTATTTCCACAAAGCCCCTGACGCCCGCGCGTTTCACGAGGAGACTGTCCGCAAACTTTCCAAACTCTACCTCTATGACTGTCTCCGCGCCAATAAGTCGCTCTCCGCATGGGGCGTGGAAGGTCGCGTGCCGTTTTTGGACAAGGAATTTCTCGATGTTGCGATGTCGCTCAATCCGCAGGACAAGATGGCTGGCAATGGCAAAATCGAAAAGCACATTCTCCGCAAGGCGTTTGAGGATATGCTTCCGGCTGAAGTATGTTGGCGGCAGAAGGAGCAATTCTCCGACGGCGTGGGCTACAGTTGGATTGATTCGCTCAAACGCATTACCTCAGAGGCCGTTACGGACGAGATGATGTCAACAGCCAAAGAGCGTTTCCCAATCAATACCCCGATGAACAAGGAAGAATATTATTACCGCTCGATATTCGAGGAGCATTTTCCGAGTAGGTCGGCGGCGTTGACGGTGCCGTCAGTACCATCGGTGGCTTGCTCCACGGCAGAGGCGTTGGCGTGGGATGCCTCGTTCAAGAATCTCAACGACCCCTCTGGTCGCGCCGTCAAGAATGTCCACAACCAGAGTTATTTGAAATAAGTTTGTTTTTTGTATAGCAGGCGTAGAAAGGAAGGGGATGTTTCCGTCGAATGGTGGAACGCCCCTTCTGATTTTTTGGGGAGGAGGATTGGTTGCAAAAACCTCGTTTTATTCCGAAATGAACAGCATTTTTTGGGCGTTGATTTCGGAATAAAGGGCATTTTTTCATAGAAAACTTTACATCGTAGAAATTAATTTTTTCTCACACAAACTCCTTCAACCTCACTTCTCCATCCTCCTCCATCACTGCATACGGCGACTTGTGGTACCATGCGCCGGTGTTGATGTATTTTTTGCCGGAGCCGAGGTCGTGCTCTACGTCGATGTGTCGGTGTCCGAAGATGTAACAGTCGGCTTTTTCTTGAGGGGCGATGCTGCGGATGTACTTGATAATGTGTTCCCTTTCGCCTTGGAAGGGCAACGTCTTGCGGGTGTATTGATGACGCGACGCGCTCCATTTAAAGCCTATCCACATCGCAAAATTCGGGTGGAAAAAGTTTGTGTACAATAATTGCGTTACCTTGTTTGTGAAGACCCATTTGATGAAGGCGTAACCCTTGCTGCCGCTGCCGAGACCGTCGCCGTGTCCCATGTAGATGCGTTTGCCGTGGATTTCGCACAGGCGCGGCTTGTCATAGACCTCGATGCCAAATTCATCTTTCAGGTAATGATACTGCCAAACATCGTGATTGCCGGTGAAATAATAAATCTTGACGCCAGCCTCGGTGAGTTCCGCCAACTTATTGAAAAATCGGTAAAAACCCTTGGGAATCACGTTGTTCCATTCGTACCAAAAATCAAAAATGTCGCCCAAAAGGTACAACGCCTCCGCATCGGCTTTTATGAAATCGAGCCAACGGATTATGCGGCGTTCCCGTTCCAAAGAAATCTCCTTGTCGGGTGCGCCGAGGTGAAAATCGGAGGCGAAGTAAGTTTTCATAAATTATATTATAATGTGTTATAATGTGTGTCTAATTATCGTTAAAAAATTCGAGGTGATTTTTGTGCGACAAGGCTGAGGTCGGCGAGGGCGATTGCGGTTGCGGCTTCCAAAACCACCGGCACGCGGAGAGCAATGCACAGGTCGTGGCGGCCTACAATCGTCAACGGCTCCACCTTGCCGTCCTTTATATTATAAGTGTCCTGTGGCAACGAAATCGAGGGTGTGGGCTTCACGGCGACGCGGAAAACGATGTCGTTGCCGTTGGAAATGCCGCCGTTGATGCCGCCGTTGTTGTTGGTGGCGGTGCGTCCGTCGGCGTCGATAATATTGTCGTTGCAGGTGCTGCCGGTCATTTTTGCAACCGCAAAACCCGCCCCAAACTCAATGCCCTTGATTGCCGGTATTGAAAAAACTGCGCGGCTTATTTCGGATTCAACGCTGCCAAAAAATGGTTCGCCCAGTCCGACGGGCAATCCATTGACTACACATTCCACGATGCCGCCTATTGAATCCTTTTGATTTTGAGCCTTTTCGATGGCTGCGTCAAAGTCTGTCGAGCCGCCGATTTCGAGGATTTTGGCGTTGATTGAGGTGGGGGAGAGGATTTTTTTGGCGACTACGCCTGCCGCCACGAGACCGAGCGTGATGCGTCCCGAGAAGTGTCCGCCGCCGGTGTAATCATTGAACCCTCCATACTTGACACGCGCCACAAAATCGGCGTGTCCGGGTCTCGGATGGTCAAAAAGTTGAGAATAATCCTTGCTCTTGGTGTTGCCGTTGCGGAAAAGAACCGCCAATGGTGCGCCCGTGGTCTTGCCATTGAAAACGCCCGACAAAATCTCCGGCAGGTCGTCCTCCTTGCGCGGCGTAGTGCCTTTTGCTCCGGCTTTGCGGCGCGAGAGGTCGGCGATGAAATCGTCGGCGGTGAGCTGTATGCCTGCCGGTACGCCGTCCATAACTACACCTATGCCGTTGCCGTGGCTTTCGCCAAATATGCTTGTCTTGAAAATTGTGCCTATTGTGTTCATTTGATACTTGAAAATTTTGCAGCGTAAAGGTAAGGTTTTTTTGTCGGGTGGCAAAATAATTTTGATTGTCGGCAAAAAAAGATTTAAATTTGCATTGTTATCAACCCAAAAAAAATGATTATGAAAAAGATTTTGATACTGATAGGCGCGGCGGCATGCGTGCTGTCGGCGTGTTGTTCGGGCGGTTCTAAGGAACTGACTTTCAAGAATTTCAAGGACAGCATTGGCGAGTCCGACGGCAAATATGTGTATTCGTCGGTGGCGTCGATAGATTTTCCCGTGGAGGGCGACAAAAAACTCGCCAAGACCGTCCGCGAGTGGATTCTTACGTACTCGCAAGGCAAACTCCACGGCGACAATTATCAAAAATATGTCTCTAATGTAGCCAAAAAAATTTTTGACAAGCCCGATTCACCCAAAGATGCCAAGGGTAATTATGAAAACTCTTTGGAAATCAATCTATTGTGCGATACTACTAAGTATCTGACGTTGACGAGTCTTGTGTATCATTCCGCCGGCACTTGGTATGGCGCACATAAGTCTGTGGGCGCAACTTTCCGCAAGTCTGACGGCAAGATTTTTGGCAAAGATATGATAGATTCCACTGATAGATTGGGACTTAGAGTAACCATTATGGCTCATTTGGCTGAGGCTCTTTGCATTGAGGATGGCAAAAATGTTGCCGATTGTCTCAACAAAGATGCCTTGGAGGATGTTGACGGCTCGTTTTTGATAAAACTTCCCGGCTCGTTTGTGCCCTACATCGACGGCGACGGCAACGTGGTGATTACATACGGACTTCACGAAATCGCTTCCTACGATTACGGCGAAGTGGAGGTGCTGATACCCAAAGACGAAATCCTGCCGCTGCTTACGGATGACGGGAAGATGTTTTATTGAGAATTGATGCAATTGACGTTTGCAAAAAAATATTGATTTTTTTGTCGCGCTCTCAAAAATTTTTGCTATTTTTACGCCAAATTTTACAGTGATGATTCCAATTAAAAACAAAAAAATAATCGGCATCTTGACTGGCGGCGGCGACGTGCCGGGGCTCAATCCCGCTATACGTGGCCTCGTCAAACGTGCTGTCAACGAGGGCTTTAAGGTAATAGGCATCAAGCGCGGCTGGGCGGGTCTCGTGGAGATGAAACGCGACCGCAACGCCGACAATGTCGATTGCTACGAGGAGTTCCCAAAAAAACTTATCAACTCAACAATATTGAGCGAAGAGTCGTTCCTGCACTCCTCACGCACCAAGCCGTCGTCCATCAAGCGCGACGACGTGCCGGAGCACCTCAAAGATATTTATAATCGCGAAGACAACGACCTTACAGCCGAGGTCATCCGTAACATTGAGTTCCTTCAGCTCAATTACTTGGTTGTCATCGGCGGCGACGACACGCTAAAATATGCCGTCCGTCTTCATAATGAGGGAGTTAAGGTCATTGGAATCCCAAAAACAATGGACGGCGACGTTTATGGCACCGACTATTGCATAGGTTTCAGCACGTGCATCACACGCACAATCAGCCTCATACACACTCTCAGCGCGTCTGCGGGCAGCCATGAAAGGTTTTTGGTGATAGAGGTTTTTGGACGTTACGCTGGTTTTACGGCGATGATGCCCACTCTTGCAGGCATGGCAGACCGATGCGTAATTCCGGAGTCGGAGTTTGGAATCAACCAGCTCGCCGAGCTCATGGTCATGGACAGGGCCAACAATCCCGGAAAATTTTCCACGGTAGTTGTTTCGGAGGGCGCAAAGTTCAAGGGCATGGACGAAATGACTTTCACTCATGCCGGAATAGGGGAGACCGTCGCCCAAAAATTGCGCAAGGCATCCGCAAAATTCAACAATGGAAAGCGCGTGGATACCATCGTGCAAAACCTTGGCTATCTCGTGCGTTCCGGCTATCCCGACGCTACCGATTCGATGGTGCCGATTGCATACAGCAATATCGCTATGGAATTGATTCTCAGCGGCAAAGCGGGTCGCATGGCTTCGATAAGGAACGGCGTTTTTACCTCCGTGGACATCAACGAAGTAGCCGCTGGCATCAAACAGGTAGATGTACAACGGTGCTACAATACCGAATTGCTTGTGCCTGAGGTTAAGACGTTTACATCGATGCCGATGCTGATGATGACCGCAACTGAAATGCTTTCAAAAAAGAACTGAATAATAATTTGACAAAATAAATGGAAGAAAATTTGAAACAAGCGGTGATTCTTGCCGTCAAGTCGATATACGGCAAGGATGCTGCCGAGCAACAGATACAGATTCAAAAGACCAAAAAGGAGTTTGACGGCGACCTGACTTTGGTGGTATTCCCGCTCCTGAAACTCTCCGGCAAAAAGCCCGAGGACACTGCAAATGAAATTGGCGATTATCTCGTCAAAAACTGGGCTAACGCCAAGGGTTTCAATGTTGTAAAGGGTTTTCTCAACATCGTTCTAAAGAAGTCCGCAATCAGCGAAATGCTCTTGAAGATTGATGCCGATGAGAATTTTGGCATTACGCCCATAACCGACAAATCAAAAAAGATTGTCCTCGAATTTTCGTCGCCCAATACCAACAAGCCGTTGCACCTCGGACATTTGAGAAACAATTTCCTCGGCGATTCTATTTCGCGCATTTTGAAGGCGGGCGGCAACAATGTAATCAAAGTAAACCTCGTCAACGACCGTGGAATCCATATCTGCAAGTCGATGCTTGCGTGGAAAAAATGGGGACACGGCGAAACTCCCGAAACTTCCGGCATCAAGGGCGACCACCTCATCGGAAATTATTACGTAGAGTTCGACAAGCACTACAAAGCTGAAATCAAGGAACTTATGGCGTCAGGCATGACGGAGGATGAGGCGAAACAGAAAGCTCCTTCCATCGTAGAAGCCCACCAGATGCTCCAAAAATGGGAACAGGGCGACCCCGACACGGTTGCGCTGTGGAAGACGATGAACTCGTGGGTTTATGATGGTTTTGACGTTACGTACAAACTCATGGGCATCACTTTTGACAAGATTTATCACGAATCGGAGACCTACCTCGAAGGCAAGCAATATGTAGTTGACGCATTGGAAAAGGGCATTTGTCAGAAGGACGAGACCGGCGCGACTTACATCGACCTTACAGCCGACGGCCTCGACAAGAAAATTTTACTCCGCTCCGACGGCACGACGGTCTATATGACTCAAGACCTCGGCACTGCTGCAATGCGTCATCGTGAATGGAATTTTGACGAACACATCTACGTAGTTGGCAACGAGCAGGATTACCATTTCAAGGTGTTGAAACTCGTATTGAAAAAGATGGGTTTTGCATGGAGCGACGCCATCAAGCATTTCTCCTACGGCATGGTGGAACTTCCCGAAGGCAAGATGAAATCGCGTGAAGGTACGGTTGTAGATGCCGACGACCTCATTGCCGAAATGACGGAGACCGACCGCAAGACTTCCGAGGAGCTTGGCAAACTTGACGAAATGTCAAAGGAGCAACAGGACATCACTGTTTCTACGATAGCCATGGCTGCCCTCAAATATTTCATTCTCAAGGTTGACCCGAAGAAGACCATCCTTTTCAATCCCAAAGAGAGCATCGATTTCAACGGCAACACCGGTCCATTCGTGCTTTACACTTACGCCCGCATACAGTCTATTTTCCGCAAATTGGCTGACAAGGGCATTGCCCGCGAGCCTCTTGCCGCCGATTTTGACAAGGCGACAGACGTGGAAGGCACTTTGGTACAGCAGATTGCGGCGTTCCCGGCTGCTGTCAATGATGCCTGCACAATGTGCAGCCCCGCCCAAATTGCCAATTACGTCTATGAACTCAGCAAGCAATTCAATCAATTCTACCACGACCACCAAATCATCAACGAGCCAGACCCGCAAATCCGCGAGTTCCGCCTCCTGATAGCCCAAAATACTGGTCGCGTGGTCAAGAAGTGCCTGAATATGTTGGGTATCGGCGTGTTGGAGAGGATGTAATTGCTAATAAGCGTATTATCAATAAAAAAGGTGTGCAGAAACATAATCAGCACACCTTTTTTTGTAATTAATCTCTGTCGTTAATTATACCTCTTCACCAGCCATTGCTTCCTTTACTGCTGCAATGAGTTCGGCAGTGTTGGTGATTTCGTCGGTGGCTTCGTCGGGGAGTTCGATGTCGAAGAGACGCTCGGCGTTGACGCAGATTTCGAGCACCTTCATTTCGTCGGCGCCGAGAGATTCAAATGTTTCCTCGTCGTCGGGGAAGGCGTTGCCGCTCTGACGGAACCCTATTGACTGTGGCTTGTCGCTGCTGTTGGCGATTACGTCGGCTACCATCGCACGGATTGTATTGTCGATATAATCTTCGGTGAGCACCTCCGGCACGTCGATTTTGGGCAGTTCCTCGTCCTTTTGCGTGATTTGTTCGTCGAGTTCGTTGATGCGGTCGTTGATGCGGTCGATGGGGTTGGTGTCGTCTATCTTGTCGGTGCGCAGGGCGATGTTGTACTCGTCGATGGCGCGTTGATATACCTTGACGGCAATTCCGTTTTCGCCGTTTGCCACGTGCGCCTCGGCAAGGTCGCAGAGGGTTTCGGCGCGTTCCATTGCGTATTCCTCGTCGTCGCCGTAAAGTTTCAATTTGTTGAAATACTGATTGATAGCGTCGCGGGTGTAACTCAGTTGCATACATACGTATGCGAGGTTGCCGTATGCCGTGGCGAGGCTCTCCGTCTCGGCGTCGTTGCGCAGGGTGATTTCCTCCTGGAAGTACAGAAGCGCCTCGGGCAATTTTTTCATATAAAAATACGTCTTGCCGAGCCAGAGGATTGTGTCGGCGAGGTCGCGGGTCTTGCCGCTGCAACGCTTGATGCTCTCGCTCTCCTTGAACGCCTCTATCGCCTGTTCGTATTTCTCGAGGGATACCAATATCTCGCCGTAACTCTGCAACATATACGAAAGGTCGTCGAAATCCTTGCTCTTGCGGTTGATTTCTATCGCCTCTTCGAGGAGTTTCTGACCCTTGAAGAATTTTTCGCCCTTGTAGTATGCACGGGCGAGGTGGTATAGCGCGTCGTCGAGGATTTCGGGTTCGTTGATGCGGCGGGCTATGTCCACGGCACTTTCCAAATCCTCCTCAGCCTCTTTGAGTTGGTCGAGGTTGATTTCGCAGCAGCCCTTGTAGGTGAGCGAAAGTGCCAGCGAATCAGTTACTTTGAGATTGTAAAACATCTCGGCGGCGGTGGTGAAATACGGCAGCGCAGCCGCCGAAAAATCTTCCGTGATGCTGAATTTGTTGAGCGTGATGCGCCCGATGCAGTAGTTGCACATAGCCACGTCCTCCTCGTTGTTGTTGAGGGTGTAGAGTTCGAGAGCCTTCTTGAAGCACGGCAAAGCCCTGTGATACTTGCCGAAAAGCACCATTCCCTGCCCGAAATAAGCGTTGGCGAGTTCGCGGCGGCGGGTTTTGCCGGCGGTTTGAAGCACGTCTATTGCCTTCTGATACAGCGCAATAGCCATATCGTCGTCGCCAGACTGACTGTACAGCCCGGCAAGCGAATCGCAGCACTTGAAGATTTGCAAGGCGTCGCCCTTGATTTCCGCCTTTTCGAGTTTGGTTTTTATTTGATTGATTTCCTGTGTTACTGTCTTTTCCATCGTAATAGTTTTGTTAATTGTCATTTTGCAAACCTACAAATTTTTTTTGGATTTTTGCACGTTTGACGACTTTTTTTTCGATATTTTGATGGAATTGTTTATTTTTGTGTGATTTCAATTGCAATTATTATGAAACCAAACGACATATTAACACTTGATATTCTGTTTGTTGGCGACGATGGCGACGGCATTGCGACGTTGGGCACAAAGACAATATATGTGGCTAACGCTCTGCCGGGCGAGCGTGTGCGCGCTGTTGTGGTGGACGTAGCCAAAACTTACGCCCACGCTGTAATGGTCGCTATATTGAGGTGCACGAGGAGCAGCAGGACGCCGTTTTGCCCGCATTGCAAGGATTGTGGCGGCTGTCAGATTCAGCGGATGGATTATCGTGCGCAGTTGTCAATCAAGCGTAATATTGTAATTGATAGTCTCAAATCCGCAGGGGTGATTACAGAGGATGATTTTGTGCCAGGTGTGATGGGCTGCAAATATCAGTTTGGATTTAGGAACAAGGCAATTTTCCCCGTTGCCAAAAATACTGATGGCGAGATAGTTGCGGGTTTTTATGAGCGACGTTCTCACAATATAGTTCCTATAAAAGAGTGTCGCATTGGCATCAACGAAAATATTACTATCATCAATGCCATAATCGGGCATCTGCGCATCTACGATATTGAGCCTTACGACGAGGCAACTCACACTGGATTAGTGCGTTATGTGATGATTAGGAAGGCTTTTGATACCAATCAGATAATGGTGTCGATTGTAATTAATGGTGATTCTTTGCCGCATCACAATGTGCTGATAGACAAGTTGTTGACTATTACAAAAAAAAGGATAAAATCGGTGTCCCTCACTGTAAATTGCGACAATACCAACCGCATCCGTGGCAACGAGGTAATCAATCTCTATGGCGACGGCTACATCACCGAAATAATCGACGGAATCAAATACCGGATTTCGCCGTTGGCTTTTTTTCAGGTCAATACGCCTCAGACCCAAAATTTGTATCGCCTTGTGTCTGATTTTGCGGCACTTACCGGCAATGAAACTGTTTTTGACTTGTATTGCGGTGTTGGCACTATCGGGCTATTTTTGGCTCGCAACGCCCGCAAAGTGATTGGCGTAGAGTCGATTGCGCAAGCCGTGGACGATGCCAAGTACAATGCCGCCATCAATAGCATCTACAATGCTGATTTTTATGAGGGCAAGGCGGAAGAAATCATCCCCGACCTTATTAATAATCAAGGTATCAACGCCGATGTCGTAATCGTGGACCCGCCGCGCAAGGGCTGCGACAAAGTATTGATTGACAGCATTATAAAAATGCGCCCAAAACGTCTTGTCTATGTATCGTGCGACCCAAAATCCCTCGCCCGCGACCTCAGAATTTTGCATGACAACGGCTTTAAAACAAAATATGTACAGCCTGTGGATATGTTTCCACACACTGTACATATCGAAACGGTGGCGTTTATCGTACCACTTGTGTAAATTCGGGCTGTGCGCCGTCTTCTGCGATGACGTAGATTTGTGATTTGCCGTTTTGGCTGTCAACGGTGAAGAGGTATTCTGTGCCGCCTTTTACCTTCCTTGCGCCAACTGTGGATGGTTCGCCGAGGGGAAATTGATAGTTGCTGCAAGCCTTGTTGAAAATCTCTTTCTCGCTGTCGGTAACGGTTTCCTGCTCCGAAAATTCGGGCAACTGCTCCAAAGTGCCATTCTTAAAGCCTGCCTTGATGAGGAACTGCTCAACTTCGCCGCCTACTTTCGCAATCCTTGCCTGACGGATGCCGTAGCCTTCTACGATGTTTGCGTTCTTGGCGTTTTTCTTCAATGCGTCGGTGCTTGTATTGAGGCCGCCGCTGCCAAATGTGCAGAATGGAACGACTTTTTTGCCCTGGAAATCGGTGTTTTTCAGGAATGTAGCCACCGGCGATGCATACGTGCCGCCCCAAATCGGGTAGCCGAGGAAGATGACGTCATAATCTTTTACGTCCTTGCTGAGGGGCTTGATTTCGGTGCTCTTTCCGTCCTTCTGCTCCTGCTGCCAACGTCCAATCACTGCGCCAAAATCGCCGGTGTAAGGCTCTACGCACTCGATTTCGGCGATGTCGCAACCGAGTTGTTTCTGAATTTCTTGGGCAACAGTCTTGGTGGTGTTGCTCTGTGAATAATAGACTACGAGGATTTTGTCCGCCTTCTTGGGCTCCTCCGTCGTCTGGGTGTTGTTGGTCTTCTGACCGTTGCCGCACGCCACGAAGCACAATGCAGCAAATAATACTAAAAGGAATCTTCTCATAATAATTTTGATTTTTTAATAGTTTTTCAACGCTGCAAAATTAAGAATTAGAAAAATATTACGCAAAAAATTTTTGCGGGTGGGGTAGGGGCAAGGATAATTTTGTTAACTTTGCAAGGTTGTTGTAAATAAAATAAGGAATGAAGGCGTTTATTGTGTATTGCCATCCGTCTGAGGATTCGTTGACGCGGAATATCAGGGATGAATTTATAAAAGGAATTGTGGATTCGGGTAATGATTATGTACTTTCGGATCTTTATAAAATGGGTTTCAAGACAGATATGACCGAGGCGGAGTATCTGAGGGATGCCAATTATAGAGATACACCTGATGTGGCTAAAGATGTGGCGGCAGAGCATGAAAAAATCAATTCTTCGGATGCAATTGTCTTTATATATCCTGTATTTTGGACAGAAGCACCCGCGAAACTTGTTGGATGGTTTGACAGGGTATGGTCTTACGGTTTTGCATACGGCAACAAGACTATGAAACTGCTCGACAAGGGATTGGTTCTTTGCTCGGCTGGCAATTCTGTGGACAGGCTCGAACAGTTTGGATTGCTTGGCAGTATGAAAAAAGTAATGTTTGGCGACCGGCTTATCAATCGCGTGAAGCAAACTGAATTTGTGGTCTTTGACTGTACTTCGAGGGAGAATGTATTAAGGACAAAAAACTGGGATGCAAATTTAAGGAAGGCGTATGAAAAGGGTAAATCTTTGTTTTCTGCGACACAGGAATCCTTTTCACTTGAAGGCAGATTTTTCACCGTTGTTGACAATTCCGAATCGGGCGAAGTGTCAGACAAAACGATTTTCAGTTATCATCAAAATGGCAATGTCATTTGGGCAGAATATTCAGGCGGAAGCATTGTAAAGGGTTTTCTATTAGGCACGATGGACACCAATCACAATCTCCATTTTGATTACAGGCACATCAACAAATCAGGCGAATCCAAATCCGGTTCGTGCGTTTCCTGTCCCAAGATGGAAAATGGAAAGTTGAGATTCTATGAGAAGTGGAAATGGGACGGTGGCGAGGAAGGGACGTCGGTGATTGAGGAGGTGTAAGGAATTGCAACGTGATATTATTTGCCATCTGTGGCAGTTGTTAAGTAATCTTTGACAACTGAGTTTATGTCTAACTCTTTTTCTTACAGTATGTTAGATGTGTGCATATTGGTATTTTTTTCGAGGTGGTTGTGAATTGCTTTCATTTTTGCTAATTTTGCAGGGTCATAAACAACCTTTTAGAAGTTAAAGCCGCCGTTGTTGTGTTGTGATTTGCTTTCAAATTTGCTAACTTTGCAAGGTCATAAACAACTAAGTGTTTGACGCCAAAGGGCTGCCTTAGGTTGTGATTTGCTTTCAAATTTGCTAACTTTGCAGGGTCATAAACAACACCGTTATTCGCATTACCGCCGAAGTGCCGTTGTGATTTGCTTTCAAATTTGCTAACTTTGCAGGGTCATAAACAACATTGCACCGATTACGCCAAGTGCGAGTATGGTTGTGATTTGCTTTC
>ODAI013841366.1_pt1 | contig 32598 bp, 31 predicted proteins | sample 1539321 | NCBI WGS metagenome assembly ODAI01 (sample SAMN02144231, study PRJEB22623) | gut metagenome | biome: sheep rumen | host: Ovis aries | place: New Zealand
AACGTTTTTTCTTGCGGATAAAAAATCGTCGACGCATAGCTACTCGTTATGACAAATTAGCTGTTTGCTTTCTCAATTTTGTTTTTCTCTCTGCCCTCATGATTCAACTCTAGAGTTTACCAACACTCTCTAGGAATTAGGAATGGATTTATAATTCCTAACTCCTAATTTCTAATTCCTAATTTTTTTGGGAGGGAAAATGATGAGTACAGCTACACCAGGCGTTTCACCCGCCGTTGATGAAAAACTTTCTTGGTTTACTAGAATTTGCTACGGTTTCGGCGATACGGCTTGTAACGTCGTTGCGGGCGCAATGACAATCTTAACGTTTTTCTACACTGACTACGCCGGCGTTGAGCCTACTACAGTCGGTCTCGTAATGCTCTTATCCCGTTGCTTTGACGGCGTCTCTGATGTTATCATGGGATTCATAGTTGAGCGCACTAATTCCAAATGGGGCAAGTCGCGTCCTTGGGTCTTATGGTCGAGCATCCTTTCTGCGTTTCGATTGTTCTTATTTACTGCGTGCCGCAAGGCGTTTCGGACTTTACGCAGTTCGTTTATCTGTTCATTACTTACAACTTCTGCAACACGATTTGTTATACCGCGCTGAATTTGCCTTACGGTTCGTTGTCGGCGATGATGACGCGCTCTTCACACGAACGCGATATGCTTTCCGTTACTCGTATGGCACTTTCGCCAATAGGCAAAATCATTTCCATTTCCGCAACACTCCCGCTGATTAAAGTTTTCGGCGACAATCAAACGGCGTGGATTATCGTTATGAGCATTTGGGCAGTCTTAGCTTTGTTCCTGTTGCTGTTGTGCTTTAAGCAGTGCGAAGAAAAAGTCGTCATTGAAGCTCGCAAGAAGGAAGATAAAATTCCCGCCGGCAAAGCGATTAAATGCTTGCTGATGAATAAATATTTCTTAATGGCGGCATTTATCTGGATGATGCAATGTATAATTCAGATGGTTACGGGCACCGTCCTGCCGTATTACTGCAAATATATTTTCTTCGACGATTCGCTTTTCAGTTACCTTTTGCTTTTGGAAGTCGTAACGACGATTGTTACTACAGTTCTTTTCTGCCCGTTCCTGCTTAAGAAATTCGGTAAACGCAACATGTCAATGCTCGGTTGTGCGCTTGCTTTAATCGGTCATTTAATTTACTGCACGCACCCGACTGATTTTAACTGGGCCGTCTTCAGTTGCTTTATTCGTGGCGTGGGCTTTGCTCCGTTGAACTCGGTTATCTTCGGCTTTTTGGGCGACTGCGTCGAATACGGGCAATATAAATTCCATATCCGCACAGAAGGTTTGATTTTCTCCGGCGGCTCCATTGGTTACAAACTCGGAACAGGCTTATGCGGCGCGTTCATTACTTGGCTTATGTCAATGAGCGGCTACGTTGCTTCCACTACTGCAAACGCCGTTCAACCTCAAAGCGCGATTGATATGATTGTCAACATTTACATTTTCGGCATGATAATTATTTGGGTATCGTTACTGATTGTCCTGTCAATGTACAAGCTCGATAAAGAATATCCCGCGATTATGGAAGAACTTTCAAAGCGTGAAGCTCGCGGCGAAATGTAAAACATTTTTCTAAATAAAAAAGACTGTCGTCAAATTGGCGGCAGCCTTTTTTTATGTTTAATCGGAAATTTTTTCATTAATCGCAGTCGCGAGAGCATCTAGCATGAAAATATATTTCTGCGCCACGTGACAATAAATTTTTTCGGCGGTCTCTTCGTCGTAGGTGTGGCTTGAAAGATTTCTTTTCTCCAACATGTCAAGCCAAGCTTCGGCGTCGGTTATCAATTCGGTTTGAAAAGCTTTTCTTATCGCGGAGCGCGGGCTGTTGACTTCGACGCCTTCATAATCCAAAAAGGCTTTTATGAGTTTCCACGCCAACTCAAAAGAAAATTCAAAACGCTGAATCGTGGCATCAAGATAAAGTTCGTCTGCTGAAATATCTTTTTCAAGAGCCGCATGTAATTTCGCTAGGGCGCGGGAAAAGTTTTCTTGTTTGAGTTTAAGCTGTTCGATTGTCATCAAAACACCGTCCTCATTGGTTGCGAATAATAATTTCCCGTCGCGCTCGATATTGCGCAACAAATTTTCGCTAGCCGTCTGCAAATTGATTATATCTGTTGTGTAGGGAAAATTTTCGGTCTCAAAATCAGCCGCGAGTTGAGCGTAAATCGGGCACGAAAATTTTACTGCTAAATCAATGTCAGAAGTTTTCTTATAATCGCCGCGTGCTCGCGAACCGAAAATTTTTACCTGTGAAAGCCCGCCCTTATGCGCGTACAAAATTTTCAGCAGGGATTTTATTTGCCTATTCGTTAAGCCGTACATTTCAATCGGAAGAAATTCTAAGCTGATGAACCGCGCTTTTAGTAACGTCAATGTCGGATTCAGTGCGCAGGAAAGTTTCAAAAGTTTCATCTGTCTTAGTGTTGACGGCTTCTACGTGGACGCCCGACGCATCAACTTTGAACGTGACTTTAATCGGTGTATCGCGGCTGGTGCCGGGCGGGAGATTTACGACGAGTTCGCCCAAAAGTTTGACGTTGTGCGCGGGGTCAGTCGCTTGCGGATTGCCGTCCTCATCGACGCAGGGAATTAACGTATCGTCCGTCGAGCGGTTTTCAAAGGCACGCAGTAAAACGCGCTCTTGATTGTCTTCAAGCGGATAGTAAGTTTTGGAGAAAACTGCGGGCATTTTCTCGCCAATCTTTATGAAATTTTCCAGAACGTATTTATGCTTTGCGCCGTTGGTGTCGACGACGCCCGGACCGAATGAACGCGGCGTTTGGTCTTCAACTGTGAACTTTGACGTAAGTTGTTCAGCGCGTGAAGGAGTTTCGCCGCCTGTGGATTCTTCGCCGGTTTCGGAAAGGGAATCGACTTCTTCAACCAGCATGCTAGCATAAATCGCCGCGCCCTTTGCAACGGCTTGGTCAGGGTCGTGTTGCTGAACTTTGCCGGGAAATTTCGCTTCGACCGCATTTATAATCATCGGCATATAAGTAGAGCCGCCGACAAGCAGAACCGTATCAATATCGACGTTCGGAACTTTCTCAAGCGTGGCGTCAACGAAATTCATAGTTTTAGCAACAATGTCTGAAGTCATCTGCTCGAAGTCCGAACGCTTGATAAGAATTTCAGTGCGCGAGCCGTTTACGTCAATGCGAACCTTCGCGGATTGTTTCTTACTAAGTTTGCGCTTAGCCTCTTCGACTTTAGAACGAATATCTTGCCGCGTTTCCGCTTCGATTTCTTCGGGCGTCAAGCCGTTTTCGTCGCAGCAAGCGTGCAGAATGTAATTGAATAATCTATCGTCCCAATCGAAACCGCCAAGCCTATCATCGCCGCCAGTCGCTAGCACGGTAATTTTCTGAACGTCACGCCCAGAATCATTTTGCGTCATAGTCATTTTAACGACAGTTACATCGAAAGTACCGCCGCCTAAATCGTAAACTAAAATTGTCCTGTCCTCTTGAAATTGGCGGGCGCAGTAGCTCAAAGCCGCCGCAGTCGGTTCGTTAATCAAGCTCAAGACGTGAAGTCCGGCAAGTTCACCCGCTTGACGAGTCGCGGAACGTTCCTCAAGTCCAAAATAAGCCGGAACCGTAATAACTACATCTTCAACCGTGCCGCCTTGCGCCTCGACTAAATTTTTCAGCCGCGTTAAAATCAATGCGCTAATCTCGACGGGAGTATAAGTTTTGCCGTCAAATTCGTAGGTACGGCTGTCGATTTTGCCGATATAGCGTTTGACGAATTGCACGACGCGCTCGCCGTCTGTCTCGATATTTTCTTTCGCCGCCTGCCCGACGACAACATTATTTTCATTTTCAAAAAAAACTACGCTGGCGACGGTATTTGAATCGTCTTCGTTATTGCGAATGACTTCGGGGTTGCCGTTCGAGTCCAAGCGCGCTATGCAAGAATAAGTTGTACCTAAATCAATGCCGTATGTGCTCATAAAATTTCTCCTTTACTTTGTTCTGACTGATTGCGATTTTTTGCCGCCTGCGTTCGCGTCGAAAACATAAACGTCGACGAATTCGCGATAAAGCGGTTTGCCGTTTCGCATGACGCCAGGACGACAACTGCGAGCGATTGTATTATGTAAATTCTTATCGTTAGTCGTGATGGTGTTGACGATTTTAGTTAATAGCGGGCGACGTTGCTCACCGACTGCCGAGCTAAAAACTTCCGCGTCGTACTCCGATAAAATATCTTCCAATTCGTCAAACATTAGCGATAACGTCCGCCGCAATTTTCTAGGTAAGGATTCGTCCGACAAAATTTTTCTATACTCAACGCAGACCGTTGCCACCGATTTTAATATTGGCGTGAATTGTTCGCCGCGCTGTTGCTCCTTTAGCGTCTCAAGTTCCTTTTGCATACCCAGCCGCACTTGATTTTGAAAATTGACGTTTTCGCGCAGTGATTGCACTAGTTGCCGCGAATTTTTATTTTGTAGCTCCAGAATTTTTTCTAGCGTCGCTTCAAGCTGATTTTGTTCTGGCGTGTCTTCCGCGCAGTTTTCCGTTTGTGTTTCCAAATTCTCGACCTCCTTTCACGCCGCCGATATTATCAGATATTCTTCATTTTAACAAGACGCTTGCCATAACTTTTCGTTCGAACAAAAATTTTTAGCAGGCGTTGCCTATGCAAGCAGCTGTTATACGAATTAATGAATTTATCGCCAACAAAAGGCCGCTCGTTATTCCTGTCTATCAACGTAACTACGATTGGAAAATGGCGAATTGTGAGCAACTTTTTGACGACTTGGAAATTATCGCTCAGAACGGCAAAAATCATTTTATTGGTACGTTCACTCTCGCAGACTTAGCAAGGATTATAAGCTAAATGCGGCTTCTGCTGTAGCATTAATCAAACTTTCTCATATTCACACCTTGCTTAATCGTTTATGAACATTGGTTTTGAGAAAGGCTTTGGTTAAATTATTCCCGTCACGGCGTAAATCGCAAGGCAGATAAATGCTACCGAAGTTTTTAAAAGCGTCAAAATAAATACGTCGTAATAAGATTCTTTGTGGCTTAGCCCGCAAACCGCCATTAGCGTTATCAATGCGCCCGAATGCGGCGGCGTGTCTATGCATTCCGACGCAAGCGCAACTATTCTGTGCAAAACTTCCGGACTCATGCCAATTTGATTCGCCATTGCTAACCATTGGTCGCCGAGCATGCCTAGCGCAATCGTCTCGCCGCCCGATGCCGAACCAGTTATCCCGCACATAATCATTGTCGTTATAACTGCCGAACCTAAAGGTCCGTCGCCTATCGAAACGTTCAGCAACGCTTCTTTTATCATTTCAAACGCCGGAACCGCCGCTACTACGCAACCAAATGCATAACACGACGCCACATTCAAAATCGCCGCCATTGAACCAGTCGCGCCCGTGTTTATCGGGTGAACTATGCCGCCCTTCGCCGCTAAACACTTCCGACCGATTATCGCCGCCGCTATACAACTCAAAATCAATGCCGCATTTATCGACCAAATCGCTTGAACTTTGCCAACACTCCCAGCCAATAAACTTAAATTCAACGGTGCCATGCTGTCTAAGCTGTTTTGGTCCCAATGATATGCCCAATTCCAATCAAACGGGTTGCTGATGATTAAATTCAACACAATTACCATAACTAGCGGAATTGATGACAATTTCCAATCGGGTAGCTCTTCCGAAGAAACTTCCGGCTCGTTTTTTAAATTTGTGCCGTAACCTTCGCCCGCCGCTTGCAATTTCTTCGCGCGATAACTCACCCACGCCCACGACATCACAAAATATAACGCCGCACCAATTAATCCAAGCCCAATTCCCGCCCAAGTCGTCGTTCCAAAGTACGCTGTCGGGATTATGTTCTGTATTTGCGGTGTGCCTGGTATCGCTACCATGCTATATGTAAAAATTCCCATCCATAACAAGCCCGGCAAAAGTTTTTTAGCGTAATTCGCTTCTTTGAACAAAATCGCCGCAAATGGATACATTACAAACGCTACAACGAATACACTTAGCCCGCCATATGTCAAAACGCCGCAGCCAATTAATATTGCTAAAATTGCTTTCTCTTTTCCCAGCGTTTGTACGATTTTATTTGCTACCGACGCCGCTAGCCCGCCTTCTTCCATTATTTTCGCGAATATTGCCCCCAATAAGAAGACCGGATAATATGTTTTGACGTATTCGGCGGCTTTCGTCATGTAAATTTCGCTGAAACCCGGCATCGGGTCGTGCCCGCTCCCGATTGCCGCCACTACCGCGAATAACGGCGCAATAAATATTATCGAGTAGCCACGATACGCAAAAAATATCAGTAAAACTAAACTCAAAATAATCATCGTGATTCCCAAAGCTCTCCACCTCATTTAAATTTCTTTGGAGCGATTTTATATCATTGCCACTGCATAGGCAATAGTTTTACCCAAAAAATATTCAACACATTACTAAAACTGCGCGGGCTTGCCTTAATTCATCGAAATTGCTAATATCCGCGCAGGGAGTGATTAATATGCCTAAAGAAAAAAAATCCGCGCTCATGAAAGCTACGGAATTATTAGCTAATCAAGAACAAAGCTCAAAAATTCTGCGGAAAAAGTTGCTCGTCCGGAAATTCGACCCAAATGAAGTCGACGCCGCCATTGATAAGCTAAAAAAATATAATTACCTCGACGATAACGAATTTTGCCAGCGACAATTTGAAAATTTCTACTCGGAAAATAAATTAAGCCTGCGACAAATCTTAATCAAGCTAATTCAACGCGGTTTCGACAAAAATTTCATCGAAAACCTTATCCCTGACGATTTCGAGGAACGTGAACGCCTCGTCGCTGAAAATTTACTCGCTAAAAAATTTTCCAGCGCAAAATTCGATAAAAATAAAGCGTGGCAGTTCCTAGCGGCTCGCGGCTTCGATTCCGACGTTATTTCTTCCTCTATAGAAAATTTTTCATAAAAAAACTCCCGCCAATCACGACGGGAGCTTTTTATAACTCATTTTTTGATAAATCTAACTGCCGATACTCCACAGAATCCATTAAACGCATGTCCCTTTCCGGATTAAAATTAACATCGTAATAATCTGCGTCGTTTCCTGGCGTGTATTCGTACGAAAGCCGCTCAAAATGCCTTTTATCTACTTCAAAGTCAAGATTTTTGCTCATAACCTTGCCGAGCCGCTCCGCATTCGGAATTAAATAACTTATCTCCTCAATATATTGCAACCAGCCGGGCACAACGCCCGTTTTTATATTTCCTTTAGCTTCCGCGCTTTTTAACGAGCCTGCCGCCGCTAACATTTCGCTTGAAGTTAAATCCGTGTCAATCGCCTTGACCGCTACGCCCAAAAGCTCAGGAATTTTTATTAACATGCTCGGTTCGCTCAATCTGTCCGCGCACGCCTTCATAAATGCTTGCTGACGTCTCACGCGACCAATATCGCCTTCAGAATCGCGAAATCGCACATATTGTATCGCCTTTTCGCCGTCCAAATGCTGAATTCCCTGCTTCAAATCGATATATAGCCCGCCGTCGTCGTCCCATTCGTCCTTATATTGCATATCGCGTTCAACATAAATGTCTACGCCGCCCATCGCGTCAATTACTTCCGCAAATCGCGATTTATTTATCGTTACGTAGTTATCTATCTCTATTCCTAAGAAATCTTCCACTGTTTCACGCGATAATTTCGCTCCGCCCAGCGAATACGCCGCATTTATCTTCTGATAGCCGTATTTTTCTATGTAAACTAGCGTATCTCGCGGAATTGTCAGCAATGACGCCTTGTCTTTCGATAAATTTACCACCATTAGCGTATCCGAACGCCCAACATCGTCTTTTCGCTCGTCCACGCCCATTATCATTATCGTTTTCGCCTCTTTGAACGTCGGCAATATCGTTTCCGCTTTCACTTTCGATTTTATGTCTTCTTTTATCCGCGTAAAGTCCGAATTAAACCCCATGTGCGCTAGCGAACACCCGATTATTAAAAAACATAGCATGACTGACCAAAATATTTTACGATTGCGCATTTTCCTTAGCACTTGTCGCCGCCTTTCCTCCAATCTCTCGCGCATTTTCAATCACCTCCCGCCAATTAAAATCTAAGGGAAGTTTTCAGCTTTGTCAAGTCTATATCGCTACGAATTTCAGGATTTTTTCTTAAAAAATTTTGTTCGGACTCCGGCGCGGCGGTAAAACTAACCAGACGACCGACTTTGGCATAACATTTGCGCACAATTTTATTATTCGGGTCGTTTATCGTCAGGCACGCCTTTGAAACGACAGGTTCTCTGCCGCGATTCGCTATAAAATTCAAATGCAATTCAACTTGCGGCTCGTCTTCGCCGCTAGCATAGTAAACTCCCAAATTATTTTCCGCGTACGGATTCAAAACGTTGAAAAGCACGTCCATTAACATCGATAAATCCATTTTTTTCGGATTAAATTCGATTTCGACGGCGGAAATATCTTCCAAAGTTTGCGGTTCGTAATTAACGTAGCTGTGAACGTTCCGCGCAGACAATTTCCCGACCAAAACGCTCAAAACACCCGGAATATCCGTAAAAATTTCCTGCAATTCGTCAACATTGCCCCCGCTGAAGTAAATTTTCTTCGTGTACATGCTTTTAGTCTCCTTAACTATGATTTTCATGATTATACAACGCCGAATTGCACTTTGACAATAAAAAATGCCGCCAACTTTCGACGGCAAGATATTTTTATCAAAAATTTAGCCTCAAGACCTCAAAGCGGCAAGTTTATCGAATGTTCCAAAGATTTTTTCCTGAACATTGCCCGCATTTATCTCGCTAAGCGGAAATTCAGCGAACATAACACAATTTAAGCCAGAATATTTTTCTCGAATATAATCAGCTTTCGGAACGGACTTTGTAAAAGTTTCCGAAGGATTTAAATCGAAAATTCCTTCGCCCCATAAAGGATTTGTGTATTTATTTGATTCGGCAGGGCTAATTCGCGTCTCGTAATTTATTTCGTTGTCAAAAAAATATTTCGCAACCCTTATCGCGGCGTCATCTAAATCAATTTGCATTCCGTAAATAATATTTTTTATATCGTCATTACGTTTGAAAAGCAAAATAAAACTTCCGAACGTCCAGCCCCAACGGTCAGCGTCACTGCTATAACGCAGAAAATTTTCAGTCAAGAGAATGTAGCCAAAATCGCTTTCCTTTACAAGATTTTTAGTGAAAGTCATCAACTTGCCGACATTTTCTTGAGTTTTGCGGACAATTTTCATTGCATTGCGGATATTATCGTCAATCAAAGACATAAAATTTATCCTCCTCTACTTTTGGCAAGAAATTTAAGCTATCGAACGAACGAAAACTTTCAAAGCCCTTGAGTTTTAATAAATCAATCAAATCTTTTGCGATAAGCGCGTCGAAATCGGCTAATTGCAGTTTATTTAGCTCGTCCAATACATTTTCCCACGAAATATAGCTTAGATTTACGCCGAATTCATTAAAAATATTTTTGCGGCGTCTGTTGGTAACAATTTCAAGGCAGGTCGATTCTGGCGCGAGAAAAATTAAAATTTTTTCCCTGCCGTTTGCTTTCTTCTGCAAAATTTTGGCTTCGCGCTCAAGTTGGTCGTCACCCGATAAGTTGCTTTGATATTTGACCTCGACACCAATTAAAATTTCCTCGAAGTCAAGCAACACATCGATTTCAGCTGGCGAATCATACGGCCAAAAATGAATTTTATCGCCCCAGTAGCCGCCGCGAATATTTTTTAGCTCGTCGGCAAGTTTTTCAGGGCGAATACACTTCACAAACAGCGGCTGAAGGATTTTTTCAAAGCCAGTATAACGCAACGTGCCAAAAAAGTTTCCTGTCAGCTCATCTTCCTTGTTATTCTCAATTTTACCGCAAAGTTCCGCTATCAAAATAAATTCCTCCTTTCGCGTCGAAGTATATCACAAAATAAATCAATGTACAAGTTCAATCCTCCCCATTTCCATAAAATAATTTGAATCGTGCGTTATGATTATCAGCGTGCGATTTTTTGTTGCCAAAATCAGATTTTCTACTAATTTTTCTGCGCGGCGGCGGTCAAGTCCTGCTGTCGGCTCGTCCAAAATTAAAATATCCGGTTCGCTCGCCAATGCCAACGCTATTTGTAAGCGATTTCGTTCGCCGCCGGATAATTTCGCGCCGTTTTCGCCAATTTCCGCGTCAAGGTCGAAATTTTCTAGTCCGCTAACCTGCATTGCCGACAAAATCTTTTCTTCCGATATATTTCCGTGCAACATTTCAAAATTATAGCGAATCGACGTTGAAAAAATGTAATTATTGAACGTCGCGGCGGAAATTTTGCCGTTAATCGCAATTTTGCCGCTATCGGGCGGAAAAAGTTTCGTCAAAAGATAAAGCAAAGTAGTTTTACCCGCGCCGCTCTCGCCGACTATCGCTAATTTCTCGCCGCGCTCAATATTCAAGCTAAAATCGCTGAAAATTTTCTCGCCGCCGTAGCTGAAACTTAAATTTTTAATTTCAATCGCCTTATCGGTCGAAAAAATCTGCGCGGGCGGCAAATTTTTTATTTTGTAATCTTCTAATCTCCTAATTCTATTCAAAGTTCTAATCGCTGGCTGAATTTGGCTAAAAATTTCGAGCGTGGCTAAGAAAATGAGCGTCCAGACCGTCAACGCGATTGTATCAGCTACCGCCGCAACTTTCAACAGGATAAAAAAGAATCCTGCCGCGTTCAAAATTCTAAAAGCGGTATCGAAATTGATTTGCCGCGCAGTTAGATTGAAATTTTCTTCGCCGAAGTTCTTAGCGGCAAGATTTAGGCGTTTAAGGGCGGTTTTTTTGCCGAAAATGTTCAATTCGTCGCGCCCGTCATTGAAATCTAAAATTTTTTCGCGGTAAGTTGAATCATCAGGGGCTTTAAGGGCGATTGGAATAAGATTAGCTAAAAAAATTGCGGGCAGAAGCGGTTCGCGCAAGAAATAAGTTAATAAAATGGTGACGAGAGCGGCAGTAGAGAGCGGCAAAACGACGCGCGGGAGGAAATCTTTCAATAAATCGGCGGAAATGGTGAGTGAGTGGAGTAAATCGCCTTCATGAGAGCGACCGGACTTCATTGGAAAGATTTTTGCGGCGTTTAGGAAGATTTTTCCGCGCAGATTGTCTAAAAAGAGGAAAATAATCTTGTGAGAAATGAATCTATCGGCGTAACGGAGCACGGCGCGCGAAATTCCAGCGGTACGGACTAAAGTAATGGCGATTGAGAGCTTAGAAAGGGGCGGATGCAGAGCGGCGGAGGCGATGAGCCAAGCAGAAGCCGCCAAAAGTAAAATATCAGCGAGAGCGGCGGCTAAATTCGCTAAGATAGCAGGCAAAAAGCGTTTGAGAGTCATAAAATCACCTTCCGAGCGAAAAAATTAGTCGCGAGAGCAAAATTTCCTGCTAAAAGCGGTTTTGAGGGCTATTTTTCGACGCAAAATGAAAAGTCCGTTATACCGGACGCTTGAAAATAGTAAAATGGCGTCATGACGCGCTTTTTATAAAATATGGTAGAAATTAGGCTTGAAAAGTGCTGAAAAATCCGTCACAGCGGATTTTTATTTTCATTGACGGCAGAAAAATTTTTTGCTAAAGTGTGTAACGAAATGGAATTTGGAACGTATAAGGAATAGAAAACGCTTTGGAGGTTGATATTATGGCTGTGGAAAACAAATTCGCGGACGAAATGCTCACCGATGACGAACTTGACTATGTCGTGGGCGGTACAAGAATCGAAACCGCTTTGGCGAATTCACTTTTTAGCCAACTTATTTACGGTAAAAATTTACCAATAGAGGTCACAAATGCGGATAACAATCTTCTTGCCAAAGAGACTTTAGAATCATTACTGGATTATTATTTTGAAGGAAAAATGGCATATAATATCGATGTAGGTAAGAACGGCACGGGTGTCGGCGAAAAAGCCAATGAGTATTACTTAAACGGTCAAAAACTTGATAACGATCTTCTTTTGTCTGCAATAAATAATGTTATAGTGAAAAACCAAAGTAAAAATTTATAAAATAAAAGCCCTTCGGCGCGTGTCGGAGGGTTTTTTCGTTGACGATTGAAAATTTTTTGCTAGACTTTGTAACGAAATCGAATTTTGAACGTATAAGGAATAGAAAAGAGAAAGGAGAAAGGAGACTGATATTATGGCAGAGGAAGACAAATTCGCGGACGAAATGCTTACCGAAGAAGAACTTGACGGCGTGGCGGGCGGCTCAATTTCCGAAATATGGGACGACGGCGAAAAATTGTACGAACGCGGACTTTTGAGCTTGGATGATGAGTTCAATGTAACCAAAATTCGCGAAAAATTGCACGAAATGGGCTACACCGGCTACAAAGACGTCATCAACTTCCTTGAGGGCAACATTTACACCGACAAAAGCGGCAATATTATTACTCGTAATCAATTCTGGGAAAATTTCGACGCTGAAAACGGAACTAAGAAAATTGAACGAAAAGGATTCGAGAACATTTTTAAATAAAAAGAAAGGTAGTAGATAACAATGGCAGATGAAAAAATTTTTAAGGACGAGATTTTGAGCGATGAGGAACTTGACGGCGTAGCGGGCGGCACCAGAGCCGAAACTTACGCTGACGGCGACGAACTTGTTAAACGCGGACTTATCAGCGAATATGATGCGTTGAGTTCGACAAAAGTTCGCGAGGCTATTCATAATCTCGGCTACAAGTACAAGGATCACGGCGGAATTAAAGGTTTTGGCGGCAAAGATAACGAATACTTCAACAAAAAAGGCGAAAGCGTTACACGCGAGGAATTCTGGAAGAATTTCGACGCTGAAAACAAAGGTCTCTTCTAATTTCTATCGCAAATCGTACAAAAAAAAGCCCTTCGGCGGTCTCGTCGGAGGGTTTTTTCAATCTAGGAAGACTTTTCCGAGTTTACCTGCGCGGAAATCGGCTAAAACGAGCTTTAAAGCTTTGTCGGTGTCGATTAAGCCGCCTTTTTTTATGCAACCGCGCTTGAGAGAGATTTTATTTAGAATTTCGGAGCCGTCAGCGGGCAAATTGTCGATTTTATAGCGTTCGATTAAACCGTTGGGGAATTTTTCGGCTAAAGTTTCCAAAAGTTTGCAAACAGTGGGTTCAAGGTCGTGAATTTCGTCGCTAATGGCGTAAATCCACGATAATTTTAGTGCGACGTCTGGATTATCGAATTTCGGATATAAAATTCCGGGCATATCGAGCAAATCAAGCCCGTCAGCGATTTTAATCCACTGTTTAGCGCGAGTGACGCCGGGTTTATTCTCAATTTTAGTATGATTCATGCCCGCGAGGCGATTAATCAGGGAAGATTTGCCGACGTTAGGAATCCCGACAATCATAGCGCGAGCGGAGCGAGGTTTTGCGCCGTGCTTAGAAAATTTATTAGTTTTCGGCTTTGCGAGGGATTTTGCAAGGGAAATAAGGTTTTTAATGCCGGAACCGTTGACGGAATCGACAGCGACGGCGGAAAAATTGTTATCGCGGAAATTTTTAAGGGAAATTTCGACGTTAGCGGCTAAATCGGCTTTATTTAGTACGATTAAGCGAGGTTTATCGCCGATAAGTTCATTTAGGAGCGGATTTTGACTGCTTAGGGGAATTCTGGCGTCTAAAAGTTCGATAACGAGGTCGACGAGCGGCAAATTTTCATTAATAAGGCGTTTAGCCTTTTGCATATGACCAGGAAACCAATTCAGAGTAGAAATTTGCATAAAAATCACCTTCCGAGCAGAAAAATTAGTCACATATTGGAAAAATCCTGTTTTCTGATATAATCTTTGCGGAAAATTTTTTTGGAAGGGGATTTTAAATGGCGGAATCATATTTTCCGATGCTGCCGAAAGTCAACGAGGAAGTCTCGAAGATTTTAAAAGACCAAGCGGGCATTTGGAAGGAAACGGACATAAATTTTTTGCAAGGGCTAGCGAACAGCCTAGATTGCGGCGAATCGATAAAGGATATGGGGTCGGTTGATTCAATTCCTGACATGTGGGCGCGACCGTTGCTATTTAAAATGGCATTATTCGATTTAGAGCCGGCAAAACAGTTTATAACGGGCTTGCATGAAAAAGTTGTTGGGGAATGGCGAGCAATTTTGGCGATGCTTGCGCTAAAAAACTTCAAACAGCTCGAAATTAAAGCCGAAAGAGTAAATCTTATGGAAGAACGCGACGATTTAGCGGAAATTTTAAAGTCGCTTGCGCCGCAGGAGTCATTGACGGGGAATAAAACGGCGTGGCTGACAGATATTTATATAATTTTGTTTAATGGGCTACCAATCGCGCTGACTTCGCCGACGACGCTAGTAACATGCGCGGCGGACTATGAAAATACTTTTGCGGGGAAAATTTTTACTCCTTGGAGTGCAAATCAGCGGACTTTGAGCGACCCGATACCATTTTTATCGGCGACGGAGCTTTCTGCATTAAAAATTTGGCTAGAAAATCTTTATGGAAGCATTCAGAGGCTAGAAAAAGTCGGTGCGAAGGCTAAAGAAATTTCAAATTCGCTATTGAAATGCCTTGCCGACTATGAACGCGACGTTATCAACGCGCAAACGCAAGCGGCGGAGAATTTTGAACTGGTTTCATCGAATTTAAATCTGCATGTAGGGGTTGCGCGGCTCCTTGATGATACGATTAAGGGCAGAGAGGCGCGTTTTGAGGATTCAGCGGTTCGATTGCTTAACGATAAGAGAAATTTATTGCTAATTTCGCCGGAATTGGTCAGAGATTTTGCGCGATTTGAAGGAATAGACCCTGCGCGGCTTGTTGTGTGGCAGGGAATCAGCGCGAACGAAATTTCCGACGATAAACTTACCGATTTTAAAAAAATTGGGCGCACAATCCTAAAAAATACGGAATTTCGCAAGCCTGAAGACTTTTTTTATGCGCGAATGGCGGTTACGGAACCTGCAAACGCTTTTCCGAACTCTCCGAAGATTCAAGGCGCGGATTCTCTGACAGAAAAGGATTTAACGCCGATTTTACCGATTAAGCGCGAACTTTTTGAGCTTTACACGCCGGAAGAAATTTCAGCGCGGCTTGCAATCTCCGATGACGCGGAAAATTTTTATCTGCATTTTAATTTTCCGCTAAGCGGCGTCGATGGTAACGGGAAAAATTTCCGTTGGACGAAGATTTATCCCAAGCGCGAGCTGATTTACATTGACCGCGAAGTCCCAGTGATTGAAATTTATCCGAATTTCCGCCGCGACGACTGGAAAACTTATTTTTTGTACTACGAAAACTATCAAGCGCAATCGGATTACGATAATCTTGCCGAAGATATTTATTTTGTGGAGCCATATGCTTTAGAATCGCGAGAAAATTTTTTATCGAACAGATTTACAGCGCGTCTTAGCGAATTTCCGGAAGTTTTGATTTGTAAATACAATCCGCCGCCGCATATTGGCAAGAAACCTTATGAAATTGGCGCAATCATTTTGAATAAGCCGAAAAAAATTGAGCGCAATGCGGATTTAGCTTGGAAAATCGGCATGGACTTCGGCACAAGTTCGACAATGATTTTCTTTGCCGAAAATGATAACGTTCCGCGCCCATTGAATTTTTCGCCGCGACTGTTCAAAGTCACGGAGAGCGGCGGCGCACGTGCCCAAACTTATCGACACTTTATCCCGTCGCAAATTCCTGCGCGGGCGGACGGTTCATTTCTAAGCATTTTCCATTTGCTGAACTCCGGCGAGCTGAAAAATATTCGTCCGCTGATTGACGGGCATGTTTTCCTATTGAGTTCGGAAAATACGCGGGTGTTTGAGCAATTCGCCCAAAAGATTGACGCTAATTTGAAATGGCAGGACGACGACCGGCAACGGCGCAAGACGGCGGCTTATATCAAGCAAATTTGTCTGCAAGCGGCGGCGGAAGCGGCGTCAAGCGGCGTTAGCGATGTTCAGTGGAATTTTTCATATCCAACGGCGTTTTCGCAGGCGCAGAAAATTTCGTTCCAAGAAATTTGCCGCGAGGCTGTCAGCGGCGAAATAAATTTCCAAGCCGAGAGCAAAGCGGCGGCTTATCACTTTAACAAACTCGACGGCAAAAGCAGCAACTTCGCGCAGGGCGCAATTTGCGTCGACATTGGCGCGGGCACGACCGATATTAGCGTTATCAGCGGCGAGCCGCCCCGAATTGTTTATCATACGTCGATTAGATACGCGGCGCGGCAAATGTTCAAGCCCATTTACGATAACTACGAACTTTTTGCCGACGAAAAAATTTCCGGCAAGTTCAGCGACGAAACTCAGCGGCAAGCCGTGATTGATGCCGATATGCGCGAGCACAGCGAAAAATATCTTGCCGATTTAAAATTCAAGACGGGCAAAGAGCAAATTAAAAATGTTCTGCAGGCGGCGCAGTTCGCGACGGCGGGTTTATTTCATTACTTAGGCGAGCTTGTCAAAATTTTGCACGATTACGGGCACTATCGCGAAGAAAAAGTTCCGCATATCTTTGTTGGCGGCAATGGCGCAAGAATTTTCAAATGGCTGACTGGCGGCGCGGAAATTGACGGCAATATTTATCTCAACGTCCTTGAAAAAATTTTCACGGCGGCGAGTGGGCTTGAAGGCTACAAGAAATTTTATTTGCACCTTAGCCCGCAACCAAAAATTGAGGTCGCGGCGGGCATGATTGTCGATAAACCTGCCAACGATGATGAATTTTTCGACGAAGATAAAATCAATCGCGAAATGTTCGGCGAGGCGGACGAAATTATTTATTCGGCGGTGTTGGCGGGCGCGGATTTCATTCAGGGCGGCGACAATCAATCAGCGGGCGCGTTCATCAGTGCGCATGACATTTCCGAAGGCGTCACTATTGAAACTGTGCGCGAGTTCAAAACTTTTGCCGAGCGATTCAATAAGGCGCAAAAACTTTGGGCGGAAGGAATTACCTTCGACGAAGAAAACCTTATCCGCGACGCAAATAATTTCTTCGTGGACAAGAAAGGGCGCGACGTTAAGAAACTTTTGGTCGAGCCGATTTTTATCGCCGAGTTGAAATTTTTATTGCCGAGATTAACTTCTACTTCCGCGCAGATAAAAAGTTTTTCAACCGAAAAAAAATCTTCGAGCGTGAAAAATTCGGTCGGAGAAAAATTCGTAACGGATTTTAACGCGATGGAAAAATTAAGCGGATTTAGTGCCCGTCAAGCGCGAGAGAAATTTTTGACGCGCTACAAGGTGCGTGCGATAAGTTGCGCGAACGTCGAAGAGCGCATGAACCGTCCGAAACTTGCACCGAAATTTTCTTTAGCGGCGAGCGTTGCGAGCGGTGATTTTTGGGCTTGCGAAGTCGAGGAAAATATTTTCGCGGTCGTGCCTAATCTCAAAACCTACACAGAAAATCATCATGCGGAGCGAGCGTTCGGAATCGTCTTTGAATCAAATTTCGAGGGCGGCACTTATTCGCGACTTCGTGTTGAGCGGGCAGCGACGTTTGAGCTTGCCGGCGACAAATGGAAACTCAAGAGCGCGGGCAAAATTATTTTGAGCAAATGAGGCGTTGAAAATGTTGGACACTTTGATTATCGAAAGTCCTTTGAACGGGACGTTGATTGAACTTGCGAAAGTCAACGACAAAATTTTTTCGAGTGGCGCGGCGGGTCGTGGCATCGCGATTAAAAATCCCGACGGAAAAATTTCCGCGCCCTTCGGCGGTATTGTAAAATTTTTGGCGTCGCCAAGCATTATATTATCGGGTTGAAATCTTTTAAGCCGCAAGTCGAGACGACGACGCCTGTTGTTGTGACTAATCCCGAAAATTTTGGCGATATCATATTTTTACTTAATGAGCGGGAAATTATTGTGCAACGTTCTGACGAAGATAATTTCATGACGGCTGAAAAATCCTTAAGTTTATCCTAAGCAGATTGAAAACTCCGAGCCTAAAGAAAAGCCCGGAGTTTTTCTTTATAATGATAAATTTTTTAAGCTAGCAAAGCGCAATTCGTGAAGGGCAATCGGCGTCGAAATAAATTCTTGTGAACTATAAAGCTCGGAATATTTTTTGCGGCAGTGAAGGACGCGCTTAACATAATCGCGGGTTTCGGCGTAGGGAATTTTATCGACGTCGGAAAAATTTTCGCTCCAATGATTTTTTTCAATCCAGTCGTGGACGTTGCCGCGCCCAGCGTTATACGCCGCCAAAGCTAAAACGTCATTGCCTTTGAACTCGTATTCAAGCTCGGCAAGATACCACGTGCCGTAGCGGATATTTTTTTCGGGCTTACACAAATTGTTAATATCGTCGGCGACTTTGTCGGGCTCTTCGCCGAGTTGATAAGCTATCCAAGCGGCTGTTTCCGGCATAATCTGCATTAAACCAATCGCGCCGCTTTGGGAGTGCGCCGACTCGGAGAAATTGCTTTCAACCTTCATAACGGCGATTGCCAAAAATTTATCGACGTGCCAACGCGCCGAATATGTTTCAATCGTCGGGCGATAGGGGAACGGATATAAAAATTTTTTCTGGACGGAAGGCAAGCTTATTAAAAAATACAGCGCAACGATTGCCACGACGCTTATTAAAAATTTTTTACTCATTGATTTACCTCCGCAGTTTTAATGAATTTTAAATGATTGAAAAAAAGTTGTCAACGCGACAGCTTTTGAAAAAATTTTTTCCAGACACTATCCATATACAAATAAATTTTATGATATAATACCATGACGAAAGGGGGCGGCGCATTGCTGACAAAATTTTTTGAAATGGTCGGCGGGTTCATGATAAGACGCGCAGAAGAAATCGGGACGATAGTTTTACTTTACGCCGACACAATGAAGCAACTAACGCACAAGCCGCGAATCCGACACATAATCGCGCAGATGTCGCATTTAGGCGTTGATTCGCTAATGATTGTTTCGTTGACGTTGCTGTTTACGGGCGTTGTTTTCACGTTGCAAACGGCGCATGAATTTATACGATTCGGCGCACAATCGACGGTTGGTGGAATAATCGCAATCGCAATCGGCAGAGAACTTGGGCCGGTATTAGTCGGCGTAGTCTGTGCGGGTCGCGTGGGCGCAGCGATAACGGCGGAAATTAGCACAATGAAAGTTACTGAGCAAATCGACGCGCTAAAAGTTATGGCAGTCAGTCCCGTAAATTATTTAATTGTGCCGCGCATGATAGCTTGCATGATAGTCGTGCCGCTCCTAACGGTTTTCGGCGACATAATCGGAGTGGCGGGCGGTTGGGTTGTCGCAACGCAGTATTCGGGCATAAGCTCTTATCTGTTTACGAATTCAATTAAAACGTTCGCTACTCTTCATGACTTGACGGGCGGCATGATTAAGGCGATTTTTTTTGGCAATGTGATAGCGGTGCTTGGTTGCTATTACGGTTTGAATTGTCCTGACGGCGCGGAGGGGGTCGGCAAGGCGACAACTAAAACGGTTGTCACGTCGATTATCGTTATTTTTATTCTGAACGCGCTGTTGACGTTTATTATTTATAGGTAATTGCTTATGATTAGAATTGTTAATGTTACAAAAAAGTTCGGTGCGAAAGTCGCGCTGAGGGATATAAATTTAGAGATTGCTGACGGCGAAACGCTTGCTATAATTGGCGGTTCGGGTTCGGGTAAATCAACTTTGCTCCGGTTGATGATAGGCTTGATTCAGCCGACTACCGGTGAAATTTGGATTGGCGACGACGAAATTTCCCGTATGAGCGAAAAGGAAATGATGCGCGTCCGCCTTCGTATGGGAATGGTCTTTCAATATTCTGCGCTGTTCGATTCAATGACGGTAGGCGATAATGTTGCTTTCGGACTTGTTGAGCATACCAATTTCAGCAATGATAAAATTCAAGCTATCGTCAAGGAAAAACTTCATCAAGTCGGGCTTGAAGGCGTGGAAAATCTTATGCCCAATGAACTTTCCGGCGGCATGAAAAAAAGAGTTTCCCTAGCTCGGGCGATTGCTTTTGGTCCGGAAATTATTTTCTACGACGAGCCGAGTAGCGGTCTTGACCCGATTACAACGAATAGAATTGATGAACTGATTATCGAGACGCAACGCGCCTTGAAGGTTACAAGCGTCGTTGTTACTCATGATATGGTTAGCGCGTGCCGCATTGCTGATAGAATTGCTATGGTTTACAATGGCGATTTAATTGCGGTCGATACGGTTGAGAATTTCAAGAAGATTCAAGACCCGCGAGTCAAAGAGTTTTTCCGAATTATAGATTGAGGAGGCGAAGAAATGTCAGTAGAAGCAAAAGTCGGAGCGTTTACGGTCGGCGGGCTAATGCTATTGGGCGGCGCGACGGCTGGACTTGGAGATTTTCATTTTGGGTCAGATGATGAATATACAATTTACGCGGGCTTTAAGCAGGTAGTCGGGCTTATGCCGCAATCGGACGTTCGCTTGAGTGGCGTTTTAGTCGGCAAAGTTACGCAGATTGCTAACGAGGGCACGGGCGTTACTGTCACTATGAAAATTGAGCCAGAAGTTAAAATCCCTAAGCAATCAAAAGTGTCGATAGCGTCAAGCGGCGTTATGGGCGAGAAATTCATAAATTTTTTGCCTAAAGTTGATAATGGCGAATACCTTGAGAACGGCGCGTATCTTTACGGCGTTGACGAAGCGGGCATGGACGCAATGTTTGACGGTTTAACCAGAGTTATGAATCAAGTTGAAGTTCTTTTGCAGATGGTTCAGGCGATTGTCGGCGATGACGTTTTCAGACAATCCGTCATTGATATGAGCAAAAATATGAAAGAATCTACCGAAAATATAAACGCTATGACTGGTACTTTTAAAAATCTCGCTACCGATAACGAAGCAATTTTCAACAACATGATTCAGGAAATGAACGGCGCGGTTGAAAATATGAATCAAACTATGGCGAATGTCGAGCACATGACCGCTAATATTGATAAATTCGCCGGCGACCCGAAGACCGCCGAAGATTTAAGGACGACGCTTGATAACATTGCTAAGACTTCAAAGAGCGTTGAGAATATGGCTAATAATATGAATAAGTTCGCGGGCGACCCGCAAGTTGCAGAAGATTTAAAAGCGACCGTCAGCAATGCCCGCAGTATAAGCGAACGCGCCGATAAACTTTTGGGCAAGGTTCAAGGCGCGGCGGATAAAGTTTCAAAGATTGACGTAACGCCGTCTGTTGATATACTATACAGCGGCAGTGCTCATGATTGGAATACGAATTTTAATCTGAACGTTGCAAGCGACGATAAATCTTTAGTGCTGGGCGCGGAGGATATTGGTGACCATACAAAGTTAAATTTGCAGGGCGGGAAAAAATTCGGTTCGGACTTTGGAGCACGAGTCGGCATAATTGCGGGCAAGCCGGGCATTGGACTTGATGCTTACGCCGGAAGCAAATGGAAATTTTCCGCCGAAGCTTACGACCTAAATGACGGCAAAGTTCGCTTGAAGTCGCAGTACAAAGTTCTTGACTCGACGTATATTTTAGGCGAATGGCACAGCGTCAATAAGAAAAGAGACCGCGCCGTTTACTTCGGACTTAAACAGGAATTTTAAAATGCAATTAGGAATTAGGAGTTAAGAATGAAAAAATTTTTAATAATCCTCTGCGCGGCGGCAATTTCTATCGCTGGTTGTTCAAGCGAGCCACCCGTATCAGTCACGACGGAAAAAGTTTTAGCCGTCAAGGACTCTCTGACACTGACTCACGAAGGAATAATTTCGCCTTCAAACGAAATAAAAATTTTCTCGCCGGTATCGGGCAACGTCATGGAAAAATATATAGAAGACGACGCAGACATTTCAGAAAGGCAAATGCTTTTCAAAGTCGCTGGCTTGGGACCACATTCCGATTATCTGCAGGCGAAAAAGGAACTTGCCGAAACTATGACGGCGTTTTCTAAAGCACTCGTCGAAAATGATTCAGCGGCATTGGAACTTCAACGCAAGGTACAGGAAAAACAAGCACTCGTTCAAAGGCTAGAGGAAGAAACCGCAAAGGGAATAATTTACGCGCCAAAAGCCGGACGGCTCGGAGAAAAAGTCGCGCCGCTCGGTATGCCCGTCAACGAAAATGAAACTGTCCTTGCTACTATCGGCAATATTAATCCCGTCGCCGTAAAGTTTGAAACTACCGATGCTGAAACAAAACTTTTAGCCGCATCGCCCGCCTTGAAAATTTCTTTGACGCTTAGCGACGGCAAGACTTATACTGGCGGCAGATTTAAAGACGGCGAAATCATTTTCGATAACCCAAATGAAAATTTGCACTTCGGCATGACCGCGCAAGTTACTATTGATGGCATTAATATTCAAAATGCGTTGCTCGTCTCCGAAAAAGCTATTCGGCAAAACGGCGCGGAAAATTTTGTTTATATAGATAAAAATGGAGAGGTCGCCATTAAAAAAATTCGGCTCGGCGATAAACTCGGAAATTATTTCATAGTTAATGACGGCTTGACGGCAGATGATTCGATTATCACTAATGGCTTTGAAAATCTGCGCGAAGGTTCGCCGCTAAAAAGCAATTAGGAATTAGGAATTAGGAATTAGAAATTAAAGCCCTAATCCCTAGTCCCTAAATTAAAAGGAGGAGATTAAAATGAAAATTTCCACACGTATCAAGAAAAAAATTCGCAGAAAACTGGCGGCGGCACTCGTCGCGGGCATGATGACTTTTTCAATCGGACTTGGCACGGTTGACGCGGCGGACGTTCTAAACGTTACGCTTGATGAAACTATCCAACGCGCCTACGAAAATAACCGCACGATTAAAGAAACCATTGCCGACCGCGAAAGAGCTTTTTGGAGCTTGAGCGAGGCACGCCGCCAAACTAACCCTAAAATTACTTTTGACTGGAGCGGCAATCGGCACGGCGGCTTATATTACGGCGAAACTTCCAATGGCTTTTCAACTGCGGGCACTCTTAGCATACCGGTTTATCAGGGCGGCAGATTGGCGGCGGGTCGCAAGTCGGCGCGTTACGCTTTAAGCTCGGCTGACCTTGCACTAGAAAACACTATGCAAGCTGTTCGCCTGCAATCAACGGTTTATTATTTTAATGTCCTGCAGTACAGAAATTTAATCGAAGTTTACGAGGAAGAAGTTGTAACTTTGCAGGAACATTTGCGCAACGTCAATGCTCAATTTCGCGTCGGCACGGTTGCAAAGGTCGACGTTCTGGAATCTCAAGTTGAGTTAGCTAACGCTATGCAAAACTTAGTTAATATCCAGAATCGCTACGACGTTGCGGTTGCTGAGCTGAATAATTTTATTGGTCTGCCTGCTGATACGATTATCCGCCCGCAAGATACGCTGACTTATCGGAAATACGAATTGACTTTGAGCGACTGCACTGCTTACGCTTTGGAAAATCGCGCCGATGCCGCTATGGCTGATTATGCCGTAAAGCGCGCCGAATCTGCTAAAAAATCTGCTAAGTCTGGTTGGCTTCCTCAAGTCAACGCTTCCGTCATGAAAGAAATTGACACTAAAGACCCGTTCAGGAATAAGACTAGCGACCGTTGGACAGCGGGGCTTACGGCGTCATGGAATGTTTTCGACGGCGGTATAACAAGGGCGCAAGTCAATCAGGCGGACGCCGCGCTAACTCGTGCACAGGAAGAGGCAGCACAAACTCGCGAACAAGTTCAGCTTGATGTTCAATCGGCATTTCTCGACCTTCAAGCGGCTGAAAAAAATATCGGCACTACGCAAGTCGCAGTTGTCTTGGGCGAAGAGAACTATAAAATTGCGCAAGTCAGATATGCGGCGGGCGTCGGCACTAACCTTGACGTTATGGACGCCTCGCGCAAATTGACGGAGGCACGCTCGAATTACTTCACCGCGCTTTATAACTACAATACCGCTAAGGCGTCACTCGATAGATATATGGGTGTGCCGGTTGAAATTGATGTTGTGCGCTACATTGAATCTGAAGAGGAAGGAAATACGGCGGCTAAATCTCGCGAAGATGCCGCATTGACTGCTGAAGCGGCTGTAGTTCCTGAAGCAGGAGAAGTCGCGCCGGTAGTCATGATTGACTTTGAAGGCGATTCTTTGAAACCTTCGGAGACAGTTGAACACAACACCGCCTTTGATAAAACAACCCTTCCAGATTCCAATTCCAATTCTTAATTCCACATTCATAATTCCTAATTGCATTTAGAAGGGAGTTCTCGCCGTGTGGAAAATCTTAAAAATCTTAGGCGGCGTGTTGCTTGTTCTTGCGCTCGGCGGCGGACTCTATTTAAATTCTCAGCGCACGGAGATTATCCAAAACGCTTTGACTAAGGCGGAAAGTATTGCATCCGAAACTTTAGGCGTCCCCGTCAAAATTGGTAGCGTCGATTTGGACAAAGTTAAATTTCTGGACTTCGACAAGGACAGCGACCTTATAGTTCACGACATTGAAATTTTCGATAAAAATTCTGAACTCATTGCCAAAGTCGATACGGCGGAAGTTAATTTTAAATTGATTGCACTTCGCGACGACCCAGTTGCCGCCCTTGAGACGATTAAAATTGATGGCGCACTCGTCAACCTTAAAAAGCGCGACGAAAATTCTTGGAACGTCGACGACATTAAACTTGAGAGCGAAGGCGAATCGACTTTTGGCGCGAAAATTTATCTGGAGCGCGGCACAGTCAACGCTGACTTTGACGGCAAAAAAATTTCTGTCGAAGAAATTTCCGGCGAAGCTGATTGCGCCGACATGAACGCTATCGCAACTAAACTCAACGCCAAAACTTTAGGGGCAAAAGTCAAAGCGACCGGCACTTTAGGTTCCGAGCAACAACTTATAAACGCCGAAGTCGATAATATATTTTTTGATAAAGTTCTACCCTACCTGCCCGAAGATACTATTCCGGAAGGGGTAGAAATTTTAGGCGGCGCGGCTGAAAATCTTTCGCTCCATCTCTTGCGCAAGGGCGATAATTTAAGCTATCTCGGCAAAACAAAAGTTAAGGGCGCGTCCGTTAAGGTTGAATCTACCGATGTTGAAAATATAAATGGCAACGTCACCTTTAACGAGAACGAAATTGTCATTGACGGCGTAGCGACTGCTAACGGTCAACAGGCGGCGGCAAGCGGCAAAATTCGCCTCGATACCGACGAAACTTACTTTGACATTTACGCCGAATCCGATAACTTTACGCCCGCCGCAATCATTGAGGATATTGGCATTGACGGCGCGGCTAATATTCGCGCTCATCTCGTCGGCACTGCTAAAAATCCCCAAATCGACGCAGATATTTATTCCGATTGGCTCTCTTACGAAGAATTTTCCGGGCAAAATATTTCTACAAAACTGCGCTACGTCGGCGAAATGATTTACCTTAACGACCTTAGCGCAAATGTTTTTGGCGGCACCGTCGCGGGCACTGTCGAAGTCAAAACTTCCGATTTAACTTACAATGCGCACGTCAAAGCAAAAGGACTTGACGCGGCGACTTTATCAGACTTCGCCAGCTCCGATAACGTCATTGACGGGAAAATTTCTGCCGATATCGGCATTAATGGCGGAGGCGATAAGCCCATGAAAATTTACGGCAACGCTAAGGCTGTCGCGCTAAACGTCGAAGGCGTGCAAATTGACAAAATCAATACGTCTTTTTATTTTACCGACGACAACTTGACGATTGATTATCTTAGCGCGAACTTGCCCAACAACGGCACGCTCGGTCTTGAGGGCACGATTACTGATATGAATCAGCTTGACTTGAACTTTTACGGCGCACATGTTGATATGTCTATTGCGCAGAAATTTAACGCCGCGCTCGACATGAGCGGCTTAACCGATTTTAAAGGCACCGTTCACGGCGACGCCGAAAATCCTAACGTAACTTTGCAACTTTCCGCTGTCGACCAATCCAAACGCAATGAGCATTTCGTAGGGAAATTTTTTAAGCAACCCTTCGACTCGATTAAGCTTATGGCGTCTGGAAGTCTCGACGGCGTCAACATAGATGATTTCACGCTCGAAAAGGACGGAAAAACTAAATGGACTGTCATTGAAGGCAGCGTTGGCTTGACAGGCGAAAAGAAAATAAATCTTCAGCTTGATACAACCGCTGTCCGCGCAGAGGATATTGCCGCACTTATTGCGCCCGACCAGCCAATAACCGGCAACGTTTCCAACACCGTCAAAATCACCGGCACTATTGATAACCCTCAAGTCGTAGGCAATATCAAATTCAATCGCGGCAGTTATCGCGGTGTCCTTCTTAGCGGCATGACAGGCGATTATTTTTTAGAAGGCGATATTCTGCGTCTGCAAAACTTTGAAATAACTTCGCCGATGGTCGATATGGTTCTCAACGGCACTATCAATAAAAATACGCAGGTTATGGATTTTGTCGTTGAGGGCAAGGATATTAATCTGCAACGTTTCAAGGGCAAACTTCCGGAAAAATACGACGCGGAAGGGCACGTGCAATTTGAAGGCATTATCAAGGGCACGCCCGATATCCCGATTTTTAGCGGCGAACTTAAAGCCGACGAAATTATTTTAAACGGCGTTTCGCTAACAAATGTTTACGGCGATATTGAATCGAACGGCGCAAACGTTTATCTTGAAAAATTTCACTTCAACGACGGCGACGGCAGATGTAATTTGCAACTTAGCACTAATCTTGATACCGAAATGGTTAGCGGCGAAGCGGACGTTGATAATATCGATATTGCCAACTTTTTCACCATCGCCGGTATAGATAATAAGCTTTTCACCGGCAAGCTTAACAGCAAAATTTTAATTGGCGGCACGCTTAGCCATTTGCGCGGCTCGCTCGATGGCGAAATTCCACAGGGAACTTTCGCAGAACATGACATTCACGCCGTAAAAGTTTCCGTAAATTTCATGAATAATATTGTTTACGTCAATAAATTTGAGGGCAAGCAGGGCGATAAGGGCGAAATTAATCTGCGCGGCTCGGCTAGTCTCGACGGCGCGTTAGATATGACTTTAAAGGCGACAAATCTTGAATTGGGAATTCTCGGAAAGGCGGCTGGCTCTGATATTGAAATGAGCGGCACGACAAATATTGGCGCGAAACTTAGCGGCACTTTCGATAATCCTTTCGGCGAAATACTTTGGACGGCAACGGGAAATATTATGGGCGCGTCTTTCGACCTTTTGCACGGGCATTTTCTCTTCAAAAATTCTCTTGTCGACGTTGAGGAACTATCTGTTGAGCGCACGATTTCGGACAAGAAATATGGCGCAAGTGTGCGGGGTTATATCCCTGTAAAAGCTGTGCTTGCGGGTTCTAAAGAAAATCTTCCCGCCAATGAACAGCTTGACTTGACGGTTTCGCTTGACGACGCAGATTTATCTTTGTTGCCGGTCGTAAGCAGTTACATTGCGTTTGGGGTCGGCGATTTGGACGGCTCAGTTAAAATTACCGGTACGGCGGCTAAACCGCAAGTCAACGGAAAAATTATTCTCAATGACGGCTCTGTTAAAGTCAAGGGCATGGATTCTTTGATTGAACACATAAATATTTCGACGGCGTTTAAGGGCGAACGCTTTGACATTGAAAATTTCACGGGCAATATTGGCTCCGGCAACTTCACAGTTACGGGCGGTTTCGACTTCGCCGACTTAAATATTAAAAATTATAACTTCGACTTCGCAGCAAATGCTCTCGACATTGATAGCGATTTCTTTGACGGTCCACTTAACGCGAACTTTAATTTCAGCGCAGTAACTTTCCGGCATTGGACTTTGCCAAAACTTTCCGGGCAAATTAATCTTGATAAATGCCGCGTGTCCGTTCCTTCCATTCCGGAATCTGAAGAACCGCTCCCAAATATCCTTATGGATATATCTTTGAATCTCGGCGAAAAAGTTCACTTCTATAGCTCGCACCTCTACGATATTTATCTTGTCGGCAATGTACATTTTGGCGGAACTATGCTACACCCAAAAAATTCCGGCACAATCACTGTTAAGCGCGGCGGTACCTTGACTTATCTTGAATCAGTGTTTAATATTCGGGAAGGCGAAGCGCATTTCAATCAAGTTGATACTTTTATGCCGTCGCTGAATTTCTTCGCTGAAACTAAAATCGGCAGGACGAAAGTTTTCTTGACGCTTAACGGCTCGCCAGATAATATGCAATTCAACTTGACTTCAAGCCCCGAAATGACGGAGACTGAAATTTTTAAGCTCCTGACTTTGCGCGAAGCTTATTACAGGGGCGAAGATAATATATCAGCGGAAGACGCTTTAGCAATCGGCTTGCAAATAGCATTGCTCGGCGACATTGAAGACGCTTTGAAAAGGACGATTGGCATTGATGAATTTGTCGTATCGCGTGGTTCTGGCTCCATGTTTGAAAGTCATACACCAGGCGAACGCCATAAAGAAGACAAGATAGATTACAATATCAAAATTGGCAAATATATCAACGAAAAGCTCATGATTAGATATACTCATGGCTTTGGCAGTCATAAAGTTCATCGCTACGGCTTGCAATACGACTTCAATGACAATCTTGGATTTAACATTGAGCGCGAGGGCAATGATTACATTTTCAGCTTTGAAGCGCGATATAAATTCTAGCTGTTAGCTTATAGAAGGAGGATTTATTTTTGAAAGAAAAAATTTCGCGAAGAAGGCGAGCGGCGTTAATGGCGGCGTTGACTTTGCCCTTTATATTCGGATTCACACCGAGCGAGGCGGCTCAAGTAGTTAATCAGCCCTTTGAAGATACTGCCGAAGTTCCGAAGACCGAACCAGCCGCCGAAGTTCCGAAGACTGAACCAGTCGCTGAAACTCCGAAGACTGAACCAGTCGCTGAAACTCCGAAAACTGAACCAGCCGCCGAAGTTCCGAAGACTGAACCAGTCGCTGAAACTCCGAAAACTGAACCAGCCGCTGAAACTCCGAAGGTCGAACCAAAAACTGACGCGCCCAAAGTCGAAACGGCTACCGAAAATGCTACACCCTCTACAACTACACCGACTCCGCCGCCCGAACCTTATCGCTCGCAACTCGATTCAGAGCTTTTCGACTATTTCAAGCAGTTTGAAGGCAAAACTATTGTCGATATTGAATTTGAAGGAGCAAGCTCTGAAACTCTCCCGACTGTCAAAGTTGCAGTCCTTGAACACGTCGGCGATACTTTCGCGCCAATGGCAGCTATCCGCGATAGAAATGCGCTAATGAATACGGGCTATTTCTACGAAGCGTATCAAACTTTCGAGGTAATCCCCGAAGGCGTAGTTATAACTTTCCACGTCATGGAAAATCCCGTGCTTAAAGAGGTCGTCTTCACCGGCAACACTATTTACGACAACGACGAACTCCAAGACATGTTGACTGTCAGAAAAGGCTACATTCTTAACAGCAACACTTTGCACGATAATATTACAAAAATTCAAGAGGAATACCATGACGAAGGCTTTATCCTAATGAAAGTCGCCGATATGAACATTGACAAGGAAGGTGTCTTGACGCTTAGGATTAACGAAGGCATTTTGGAAGGTTACGCCGTCAAGGGCAATAAGAAAACTAAGGATAAGGTTATTCTGCGCGAAATGCGCCAAGAAGTCGGGACTCCCTTCAACGCGAAACTTGCACGCCGTTCAATGCAGAGGGTTTACAATCTGGGCTTTTTCGAGGACGTTAATTTAAAAATGAATCCCGGCGTTGAGCCGAACGCGATTATTATGGAAGTCAACGTCAAGGAAAAACGCACGGGCACATTTGGCATAGGCGCGGGCTATTCGACTGCTGACGGCATTATCGGTATGGTTAGCTTAGCTGATACAAACTTTCGCGGCACGGGCACTTTAGTATCAATAATGTACGAGAAAAGCGGCGACGAAAATGACGCGCACGGCTATACTTTTACTTATAGGCGTCCATGGATTGACCGCCACGAAACCGCGCTAAGATTTCAGCTTTACAATCGCACCTACGCTTTTAACGATTACGATACTAACGGACGTTTCAAGGAAGAATACATGCGCAAATACGCCGGCGGCGAATTTACCTTCAGTCGTCCGATTAGCGAATACTCCACGAACTTTATAACTATTCGTCAGCGCAAAGACCGTTATGTTCGTCACGTCTCAAGCGGTAACGTGGGCAATCGTAGCGGTTGGGAGTATTCTAAATGGCGTCGCGACAATTTCGGCATGACGCGCAGTGTTATTCTCGAACACGTCACTGATACCCGCGACAACATTTATAATCCGACGGAAGGAAATAAAGTTGACCTCACGTTAGAAATAGGCGGCGCGCTCGGCGGCGATTTCCATTTTCAAAAGGCGTCGATTGAGCACCAATTTTTCACGAAGGCGGGCGACCACGACCAAATTTGGGCGTTGCGCGGCATGTACGGTTACGGGCGTGGCGATATGACAGAATTTAATCAATTCCGGCTCGGCGGGCAGGGAAGTTTGCGCGGCTATCGTGATGACCAATTTCGCGGCGATAGAATGATTCTCGGCACGTTAGAATATCGTTTCCCGCTGTCAAAAAAAATTCAGGGCGCGATTTTCACCGATTGGGGCAGTGCATGGGATACAGGATTGAAACCTAAAAACGTTAAAGGCAGTGTCGGCGTTGGCGTCGCATTGAATACGCCCTTTGGACCTTTGCGCTTTGATTACGGGCGCGGCTCTCAAGGCGGCAGATTTCATTTCACGGTTGGCACTTCTTTCTAAAGCCAAAGAAGATGTGTTCACAGGTAAAAAGTGGTATAATGAGAATATGAAAACAGATTACCTAGAACGTCAAAGTTATCCTGAAGACCTGACAGACACCCAGTGGACTCAGATTGAATCACTATTTGTCGGAATGTGCGAGTATAAACACAGCAAGAAATGACTAATACGGTTTTATATCTGGTAGATTCGGGCTGTAAGTGGAGGCAGCTGCCGCATGATTTTCCACCGCATTTTACTGCGCATAGTTTTTATAGACGCGCACGCTTCTCTTGTGCTTATCCTAAGATAAAAGGATATTGCGTGGACAAAGGTTATCGCGGAACTTTCATTTACGACGCTTATGTTTTGTTGTATTGTCGCGTTGATATTTCAGTAATGGAGAGAATCTTTGCATGGCTGAACAATTCTCGTCGCTTGAGTAAGGACTAAGAGATTCGCACGAATTCGGCTGAAGCTATGATTAAACTTTCTCATATTCATACTTTACTCAATCGTTTGTGAATACTTCCTCTTAAAGCTCACGGTTATTAAACTCAAAATAAATCCAAAATGTAGCACGGATTATCATGTTCAATCGCCCAATGGTTCGGATTATTTACAATGCCACTCGCCGAATCCGTTTTTATCTGATAGCGGTCAATTATCCATTCAAGAGGACTGCGCCCTTTAGGCGTGACGTTCGTATTTAAATTTTTTTTCAAATCGTGAAGGAAGTTATAAAAAGCTCTTCGCGGCTCTCTCTCGAAGGAAATTAACTCGGTGATTCGTTTTGTGTGGCGTTCGACGATGACGGCGACTTTTTGCGCCCATTGCACCCAATAAAGCCAATTACCGACGTGCTCAACCATGCGGGCATAAATTTTATCGCGCAGTTCATGCCAATTCAGCAATTCGGACAAAATAAGTTGCGGTGATTCTTCCGAACTATCATTATCATCAATCAAAGTTTTTGAGCTTGTCGCAAGGAAAGTATCGACGGCGGCTTTATCGATTATCGACGTCTCGACGTAGAATTTACATTGGACAGCTTAAAATTCGCCGTCAACATATTTGCAAACAATATCAATGCCCAATCAACGATACCGAGTTCGTCACGGAAAAGAAATTCATTCCAAAGCCAGACGTCGGAAAATTTCCCGCGATAAATGGGACATTTGATTAAAAGTTCGTCAATAGTCACTTGCACCGCCTCCAGGAGTTTTTTGATTATAGCACGCCTAAACAACGGCAAAACGAGCAAATCGTTGACAAAAAGTGGATTGTGTGTTAAATTTCTGGCGATAAGATAAGAAATTTCAATCATTAGCAAACGCAAACGAAAACCCCCGACAGAGTGACTAACTGCGCGGGGGTTTCGTTCACCATAATCAGTTGACTAGTCCGATTAGGGGGCGAAAAGAGTGTCAATGACGCCTGCTACGGTTTCCGAACAACCGGTCATAGATGTAACTGCCCAAAACTTTCGAGAGCACGTCCCAGACCAGCGATAAGATAATTTCAATCATTTGCAAACACCTCCTCTCCGAGAAGTTCTGCTGAAGTTGAGCAGTTGTAGCATCGTCGCGATTATATTAGAGATAATTTTGGCATTCAATATGGTTTTTGAAACGAAAAAGCCCCGCAACTTGTGCGAGGCTTTGTTAATTTCAATATATGGCGCACTCGGCGTGACTCGAACACGCGACACACGGCTTAGAAGTTCGATTAAAGCAGATTTCGTATCTTCCGCACATTACGAGAAGCCTTGTATATCAAGACTCTGCTGAATTCGTCCGTTACATTCTTTCCGCTTAATTCGGCGATTTTTTCTGCTGTGGACCCACAAATGGACCCACTAAAATTTCTGCTACAGAC
>ODAI013862083.1_pt1 | contig 32586 bp, 54 predicted proteins | sample 1539321 | NCBI WGS metagenome assembly ODAI01 (sample SAMN02144231, study PRJEB22623) | gut metagenome | biome: sheep rumen | host: Ovis aries | place: New Zealand
GGGCCATACCGAAGGATAAACTCATTGTAGGTCACACATACCTCGGGGATTGCCGGAATGCGAGCAAGGCCGTTTGGAAAGAGAATGGGAAGTTTGAATATATGAGAACGAAATTCGGCTTCACCTACCCGGAAGAAATCAACCACTTCCAGGACGACGACGGATATGATTTGTTTATACCAATTAAAGACATAACAGAAGATGAGTACAAGAGCAACAGTTTGGATTAAAAATGCACACACTGGTGAAGAACGTTTCCTTTACCACCATTGTGATGGGTACATGCTTGACGAGGAACTGGACCCGATTCTAAAAAAACTTACCGATGACCAGTGGACCGTTGACGGGGTAGCTGAGGCGATTATTGAGGAATACGACGCATATGGTGGACATAAAGTGGATGGAGTCGGCTGGGACAGTGAATATGTCTACAAGATTTACGTTGATGAAAAGGCCCTTGAAAAATTTGAATGTGGCATCAACGACACGGACAGAGGGGATAGGAAAGAGGAAAAAACTCAGCGAAAGTATCTGAAAAACACCTACTATTACAATATGGAACTTGGGAATGGAGAAGGTGATTACTGCGATAAACTACTGGAAGCGAACGCGGCGAAGGAGAAGTTTGAAAAAATCGAACGCTTCGCCAACCACATCGTAGATTTTGTCAATTTCTCGGCGAAGGCGGTGGATTTTGATGAAGAAGACACGAAAACCATCTTCGACATCATCTATTGTCTGTCAAAGAAAAAGAAAAATGGGGATAATTAAACGGCTATGGAGACATATATTTCCCTGTAAGCACGATTGGGTCCAGGGAAGGGAGTTTTATAAGGAATATGAAGGAAAGGATTATGAATTCCTGGGCCCATCTCCAATGAAATATCACCCAGGGTATCAGGCGAATATTTATGTTTGCAGGAAATGCCATGAAACATATGTAGCCATTGAAAAGATTGACAACGGGGAAAAATAGGAGGTATCATATAATGGCAATCATCGTATATAACAGGACGAAAGAATCTCACAGCGACAGCCCCAACAATTTCAGGATTTATAGACCATTCGCACTTGGGAACCCATATACATACATCAAGGATAAGGAAACGAAGGCTCTGTATTTGGTACCGACAAGAGAAGATGCTATAAAGGCTTATGACCATTATTTCGACATCATGTACCGTTCAAACCTGAAGTTCAAAAAGGTTGTGGACCTGATTTATGAGAAATATAAAGCCGGTGAAGATGTTTATCTGGAATGTTATTGCAAACCAGAGCCTTGTCACGGGGATATCATCAAAGAAAAGTTGGAAAAAAGGCTTTTGAAGGAGAAAATAGAAGAAATGAAAAATGCGGAGGTGAAATAATCCCCGCATTTTTTGTATATTTGCGGTATGAGCGAGTATTCACAAAAACATTCAAGAGAAACACGGGAAAAAGTTGCTGAGCGATGCTTTGAAGCCAGATGTGAAGCAGATTGGTGGGCTTCTGAACACTCACATGCAACACCTAAAGAGGTTATAGCGGAAGGAGAAAGGAGATATTTTTCTTTTTACGAGAGAAGACACTTTATCTTTGAAGCAGCCGAAGTGATAGAAATTATGAAAAAAAAAAGAAAAAAATGATGAACAATGATATACTTAGACAACACAACGAAACCGTGGAGAGAGAAATTCAACCTCCCGGAACTGAAGGCTATCCGTGACAAGATACAGGATAGTTTCAAGGAACTTATTTTTGAAGAAGGCCCACATCAGTACTATTGGCTTGGTAATAACATACCGTCAGTATCCAGGACAATAGACCAGTTCGTAGAACCATTCCCAACAGAGAAAAAGGCCCAGGAATGCTATGAAAAGTATTACAACGACCCAACTTCCAAGTATTACCAGATGACGGCCAGTGATATAAAAAAACAATGGAAGGATAAGAACGACAACGCAAACGCACAAGGAACGTTGGCCCACGCATTCGGAGAAAATGCCATGCACTATATGGTCGGCGATTATGATGCAATATCCGATGATTTCAAAGACAGGCTTGTGGATGGGAAATTCGAGGCCAGGACGGGTTTTGAAAAGGCGATTGTCAAGTTCTGGAACGATATGCCGGACGAATATGTGCCGATATTAGTTGAGAATCGTGTATATGCCATGTGCGGAAAAGAGATACCGGTTTATGCTGGCACGTTCGACCTACTTGTTTATTGCACAATCCCAGGAAAAGAAGGACTTATTATTATGGATTATAAAACAAACGAGGACCTTTACAAGAACTTCAATGGGAAAACGTTGCTCAATCCATTTGAAACATTGCTTGACAGACCACTGGAGCACTATGAAATCCAACAGTCATTGTATGAAAACGCATTGAACGAAATTGGACTCAGTATCCTTGGAAAACGCTTGATATGGATTAAAAATGATGGTACATACGATATTGTGCGACTAAAAGAACACCTTATCCCTTGCCTTTTAACCGTACTTGGCTAATATTTATAAAGAAACAGGAAAGAATATGGAAAATTATAAATTCGTAAAACCTTATGAAATGCCCCAGGGAACAGTACCTGTCGGCTCCACCTTGCTTTTGATGAACGGTGTGATTTATTATGATAATGGAATGGTCCCTGAGACATATCAAGCCGCTTTTTCCAACCTCATTGCGAGAGAGAAAAAAAATGGTTTCAATTACCTCAGGCCATATACTCCGCTCTATAATAAGGCATAAAACTATTGAAAAAACATTGATTGGACTTATATTTATAGTATAAGTCCAATTTTTATTATGGGTAGAACAGTACATTTAACAGAAGAACAGATAAAGAGATTTTTCGGAGAAGGATTCGGAAAAAAAATGCTTGGAGAATCTAGTGCAGGCAAATCTTCCGGAAAAACCTCATTAAACCCAAATAGGCCAGAATCAGGTGAGGTTTATCAAAACGACCCTATATACAAAAAAGCGTTCGATGCACAAACCAAAAATGATTTGACTCCAGATAAAACCGGTATTTCAGGCCCAAACTACGGTACAAGGGTTGGTAAGTCTTTTCCTGGAAGGGCCGAAGCTTGGTTGAAAATGCAACAATTGGGTAACGCTGGTATGGCGTATAATCCGGATGACAGTTATCCCGGAAAAACCGCTATTGATTTTGGTGAAAAACACGCCAACTATAATGATGCGATTTTTGCAAAACTATATGAACTTAACGGTAATAAACCGATAGGTTTGATGGATGCGATTTTCATAATGCACGATATAAATGACAATGGTAATAAACTTGAAATAACAAATCAAGTAATTGAAAAATTTTTGGATTCATTGAGCATGACTACCATTTTGTCAAATTTTGTTTCAGTAAACGCCCCTGACTATGTTTATGGTAGGCTTCTTAAATTATCGAAAGAAGAGTTAAATACCATAGAAAAAGAATATGGGCGAGATTTTAGAAATTGGGGAAGAAAATGCGATGGGTGCGGCATTTCCAAATGGAAAACAAATGTCATAGTTGATGAACATGATGATGCCCATATAAATTTGGAATACATGGGTGGTGAACGTGGATATGACGGAAGTTCTGTTAACGAAGACAAATCAAAAACCTCTGAAACAAAACCGAAAAATGATGGTAGACGTAAGCTTGTTGAAAGAGATATCCCATTCCAAATACATCACATGAATGAAAATCCTAGTGATAATACGCCTTTGAATCTTTCTTGCTTGTGCCCAAACTGTCATGCATTAACAGGTTCTTATGGAAAACAGAAAAGTGCAATAAAAGAAACACCTGATTTTTTGAAAAACTATTTAGATGGCAATAATGGGCTGATTACGAACTTAACCGAAGACGAAAGGAAGAGATTGGAATATGAAATGGAACAAGGGAATTTCGAAAGCAGAACACTTGCTAATCAATTGGTTGGTACCAATAGTGATGTGAAGGATAGTGACTTTATAAATGGAAGAATAGCATATGATGCATTCCTGCTACACCCAGAAGAAATTAAAGATTCTTCTTTGGCGAACGCTGGTATTAACCCATCCATGAAAGAAAAACTAATCAACGATTTCAACAGGCTGTTCGTTAATATTTATTCCGATGCGAAGGAAGAGTTTAAGAAATATTTTGGAAACAAATTAAATGAAGAAATAGAAGGCGATGCGGATGATAGTGGCGAATTTATTGATAGCGGCGAAACACATGCCCGCAAGATTCTTGACTATGATTTGCAATTCAATCTGAAAGTGTCCAAAAATGGAACAGTTTCTCTGCACATTTATCTAGGAAAAGAGCCTGATTATATTGATGCATTTGACAACCCGGCAATACCATTCAACAGAGTATTTTGGAGTCCTTCTGAGCAAATAAGGGTACAGACGACCAAAGAAATAAGGAATCAAATCTTCTTTGCTATATTAAATTCTATAAAGAATAGTGAAAATAGTATTAACAGGTTTGCGTCTAGTCCTATAGCCAGCGAATATAAGGGTAAGGGCAATAAATCCTATAATATGGCAAAATTGGGAAGAGATTTGAAAAGTGGTGACATCTATGGAAAAATGAATGGTGAAGCCAGAGCTATAGGTTTCCCTGATAAAGATGGAATTTCAACCTTATTTGGCGGAGCAATTAAGGAAATGAATGAACCTGGTTGGGTAAGTCCTTGGCGTAAAAAAACGTTATCCAAAAGACGTGGAAATGGTTCCAATTCTGAACTTAAATATGAATGGAGCCCTGAATTTACATCTAAAATAATTGATTTTTTGAAGTCTGAGGAAGGACAACAATATTTAAATGACCCAGAAGGATTAAAAAATTACTTGGTAAGTAAAAAAATCATAGAAATTTAAAACATAAAAGGACAAAATATCCCGGGATTGATAAAGGTTCCGGGATTTTTTGTATATTTGCAAAAAAGATGATATGGAACTAGAAGATGCAAGAAAGAAAATAGCCTCCCTGTCAAGGTCCATTGATGAACTGGAGATGACGGTTGAACTCATAAGGTCTTCCAATGTCCTTTGTTTCACTACAATGGACCGTGGGCCGGAAGAGACGGTTTCAATTGAATTTACCGAACCGAACCCTGATGGGAGTAAGTTGGCAACCAATTCGATTATAAGGGAAGCCAGGAACAAGATGATATCGTACCTCCAGGAAAAAATCAGAAAAAACGAGGAAAGTATTAAAACTATCATCAAAATGTACGAAAAAGGAGAATAATGTTTTCACTTCCAAAAAATCTTTGTATATTTGCATTGAAAAACTTGAAAAAATAATTTGTTAAACTTTTATATTGATGAGTATGAAACAGTTAACCATTTCAGGCAGACTAGGTAAGGATGCCGAAATCAAACAAACGGCAAGAGGAACTAAGTATCTGTCATTCACATTGGCAGTTGATTCGAGAAACAAGGATGGAGAAAAGGAGACAGAGTGGTACAATGTCACATCATTCCAGGAGAACCACATGGGTAAACTTTTCGGGTACCTTAAGAAGGGCAGCGGACTTATCGTCAACGGAACCCCGAGTTATTCAATCTGGCACGACAAGAATGGGGATGCCAGGCTCGACCTTAACGTACGTGCGTTCAACATTGAATTCCCTTCTCTTGGAGGAAACAGAGATAACGCAGATGGTGGCCAGAGAACGCAAGAGAGGCAGGAACCAGCACAGAGTGAGGCTCCGGTAACAAGACAGGCAGCACCTACTTATCAGCCTTCCACCACTTCCGAACCCGAGGATGACCTCCCGTTCTAATATATAACGGTAAAACAATAAAGCGCCAGGAACTGAACGGTTTCCGGCGTTTTTTGTATATTTGCATCGTAAAGCAAAAGAAGATGAAAAAGATTTTAGTATTTTTAATGATGGCCGTTCTGTTTGCGTCGTGTGGCAAATTGGAATACGAGGCGACTATTACCTATAAAGTATATTATCCTGGGAATACCGTCACCAAGTCGCATACCATTGATTCAACATCAGAGCCTGGTTATATTCTTGGTTCCGATAGGGGAAGTAACTACCTTTATGTTACTACAAGCCTTGGTATTTACGCTCGCCAAATTAAACTGGAAGATACTTCAGCGCCAATTGAGGTTATTTCGCTGACTAAAACGAAAAAATAATGAAAGAATTACTTGCAGAAAAATACACCAGACTCAAGAACGAACTGGATGAGTATGAAATGGCTATTGCCGAACAGATGTATCCTGGATGCAAGGACCTCGTGGGAAAAACTATATATGAGTGCCGTTCCAGAAAACAATACCCGAGTGATGAATTCTACGAGTGGAAAATTGACAAGTGCTACGGGATTACAGCAAAGGACAACAAGAGACATGAGGTGGCAAAGTTGGTTGGCGGTTATTCGTTCCCGTCCGGAGGTAGGGTCACAAAGAAACTGATTGCCGAGTGCGAGGAATATGTAAGGAAATACAAAGAACTACCAGTGGAAGATTTTGATGTGTTTTTCTCTATTGTAAGACACGATGAAACCTCAAGAACAAGCTCTGGCCTCAGGTATTCTCCAGAAACGGGGTTTGAACGGAATTTCGGGCTGGACAAGAGCGACTTCGATGAGAAAATCAAGGCGGACCGTGAGGAGTATGAGAGGACTTATAAGCCGAGGGAAGGATATGTCAAGTGTGAACGCTGTGGAAAACAAGTACCTGAAAATGAAGTGGTTAAGTACAAACTCATTTACCAGGCGTGGGACCATTATCGTGGCAGATACGTTACGAGTAGAATTGGGATTTTCTGTTCTGGAGAATGTGCGTTGAATGAACAAATGTCGTTGGAAGGATGAAAAAAATTATTACACTATTGGGGATTATACTATTGTGTTCCTGTGACTTTGATACGGAAAGTCTTGTTCCGGGCTCAGAGAAATCATTAAATGATGACACGAAACTCGTTGAACTCACCTTTGAGGGACACACGCACCAGTTTATTTTCAACCATTCGTACGTCGGTTATGGCGGTTGTTATGATGTAGAAATCATACACTGGCCAAGTTGTAAATACTGTGAGGAAGACAAACAAAACGATTGACTATGAGCGAGATACACAACCATATTACTTATCCGGAAGAACTTAAGCCTTGTCCTTTCTGTGGAAAAAGACCTTATTGGTATCTTAGGGGACGGGATGAACCGTTTAACAAGAAGTCGGTAACCATCAAATGTGATTGTGGTGTTACGATGGAACAGTCTGCGATTCGTTATGATGTTGAATGGCTTAAAGAGAAAATGATTGAAAAATGGAACAACAGAGTATGAAAAAATACTATGCACATATTTGGCTGGATGATTTCCGTATACCTGACATCCCTTCTGGGGAAAACGTTTTCTGGGTTATGGATTACGACAAATTTGTCTCCTGCGTGATGGGGCTTGGTGAGAGAATTTCTGGTTGCATTGTCCATTTTGACCATGACTTGGGTGAAGGAAAAGATGGCTATGATTGTGCTAAATTCCTCATAAACCACTGCATTGACAATGGCTATGATGTGCCGGACCACGATATACAATCAGCAAATCCCGTTGGTAGGGAGAACATAGAATCATTGTTTAACACCTATAACAAGATAAAAGATGATTAAAAGCGTTACGTTCCCGAAGAAAGGGGAGGGATACATATATGCTAAGCCGGAGAATCCAGGAAAGGCTCCTGAGAAAAGGGACAACAGGTATAACGAATTTACCTCCAACGGCTTCAAGTATGTTTTTAACGAGAAAAAGTACAACCAGGACTATGAGCAGTGGGAGAAGGAGAAGAAGTACTACGACGAGAATAAGGGCAAATTCATAAATCCTGCGGCTGGTGTCCTCATTGGAAAGACCTTCAATTTCGAGCCAGGTAAGTTGAACATCATTTTCGGGCCGAACGGATGTGGGAAAACCACCATTCTCAAAGCTATTGCTGGTAACGCTGGAATTATCGGTGACGGTATGACGAAAGCTGGCGACCCTTCGGAGGTTTTTGGGTGGGGTGAGGATGAGAGAAATGCGGCTGCTATGGCTAAACACATCGAAAAGTTAAAGAAAAACTCCTGCGACGTTGATTGGGACGGGAATGTCGTTTATTATGACAATTTCGCCCACACAATGAGAATGGGTTATTCGTTCATCGGTGGGCTTGAGGGTACGGCTCTCGGGAGTTTTGGTGATGAAATTATATTCAGGACCAATGAGACGAAAATAAACTCCGGAAAGAAGGCGATGTGGATGCTCGGAAACATTCTCGAATATCAGAAGCGTGGGATTACCATTGAGAAGATTTTTGAGCCGCACCTCAAGGACAAGAGGCAGAATAGTTTGTGGATGAACTCATACAAGACCCAGGCCGAGTATTTCAAGCAGTACGAGAACTACGGGAAAGAAGTGCCGATGACGATACTCTTTGATGAACCGGAGGTTAATTTCGATATTATGACTGTCTGGAACCTCTACCACACTGCATTCCCGAAGATTTGCAAGGACTATGGTACGCAATTCATCACCGTATCCCATTCTCCTATTGTGATGTGTGAGGATATTATAAACAACGAATACATCAACCTCATTTCACTTGACGAAAATTATACGAAAGAAGTGAAAGGGTTGCTTAAAACTATGAATTTTTAGTATGAGAAAGATTTTTGCCATTGACGTGGATGAGGTTCTGCGTTCGCTGCTTAAGAACATGGTCTCCCTGTATAACGAAAGTTTCGGGGAGAACCTTGCCGTTGATGACATTAAGGATTTTGTTGTGGAGAATTCATTTCCTAAAATCAAGGAAGTGACAGGTATATCCCCATCTAAATGGTTTTTCCAGGACCACGGGGAGGAACTTTTCGTCAAATCTGAGGCATTCCCTGGAATCAAGCAGGATATCGAGACGCTCCAAAAGTACGGGGATGTGATTATCGTTACCTACCAGAAGTCGTATAGGAACAAAATTGACACACTTAACTGGCTTGAAAAAAACGGTATTGTACCTGATGGGATATGTTTCCTTAAAAATAAGACCATTCTGCGTTGTGATGTGTTCATCGACGACAACGACTGGAATCTCATCGGGTGTAACGCTGAAACTGGTGTACTGATTACCGCTCCGTACAATAAGGATATACAGCTCTGGGATTTGTTCGAAAGGACTAACTGCAAGAAGATGTACCGGTGCGACAGCCTTCACCAGTTTGTTGAAATATATGAACACAACCAGCGAGAGGAGGAAAGGTTGAAAAACGACTACCGCACTCCCGTCACGTTTATAGCGCCAGAATGTGAGAGGTATAATTAAAAATCACTATTTTTGTAAAAAAAGAATTATGAGTTGGTTTAGTAATATTTTCAAGATAAAGGAACAGATTAGGGCTAAGAAAAATGCCAAATATGCGGAGGAGGACAAGAAACGAAATTACATCTATGGCCGCCGTGTTGATAATATCCGTAAATACGATAACGGATGTTATGGTATTATCATTCCTAAAAAAGATAAGTGGGGGTTTGATGACAACGATATTGAACTCTATACTAAAAATGGGGTGAAAATAGGTGTTTATAAGGAAACAGATGTATGTAATTGGCACCATGGGTTTGTTCAAATAAATTCTGTTTCTTGGACTTTCGATGATTACATTGATTGCGACGGAAACAAATTGTTCTGTTTGGGTGTGTTCCTGACAGACGATGAACTTACCGACAAGTACGGGGCTAACCATCTGTATTTGGTTCCTGTTGGCTGTGATATGAATAGATACATCATTTACAACTATAGAACACATACAATCACAACAGATGAGCATGATGAGCCATTGAAATTTGACGGGGTTAAGCGTAACGGTGACTTACTGGAATGCGTTATCCGTGGAAATATTGAATCATCTGGCTGGGGTGATTTGGCTGACACAAAGTATTACGACATTTATTATACACTGGACCTCAAGGGGAATATTTTGGAGGTGAAGGAAAGCGAAAGAAGAAAAAAGAAAAATGGGTAATTGGAAAAAGATATTGTTCCTCGACATAGACGGCGTAGTGAACTCTGACAGGTGGTACAACAAGACCAGGGGTCGGAGCGGTGACTTCGACCCTGAATCCATTGCGTTGCTCAACCAGTTGAAGGACATCGGTGTTGAGGTTGTCATCAGTTCCAGTTGGGGAGAAAGTGGTATTAAGCCACTCCAGGATGTTGGTCTTGAACTGCCCATCGTCGGTGTTACAGAGCATTTCTATGTTGATTGGTTCTGCCGTGGTAATGAAATCGAGAAATGGCTCCTGGTAAACTTTGAGGGTATGGGTACCAAGTATGGATGCGACGATAGTGGAATGCCTTATTATAGAAAACGTTATGGGAACGAACTAACTGATTATGAGTATGTTATCATTGACGACGATACTGATTTCCTTCTTGGCCAGGTAGATAATTTCATACACGTTGACAGGAACACCGGAATCACTCAGGCCGATGTAGACAAAGCCAGGAAAATACTTAACAGAGAACCCTTGGAGTAATCCTTGGGTTTTTATTGCGCCAAGAATAGCCACATTTCGTTTTATTTTTGTATATTTGCAGTATGGAAAAGTTCAGTAAGAGATTTTTCGGTCACCTTAAGACCATTTTGAAACACAAGAAGTACGTGTTTTTCTACATGCGTCACCTTGGGTATGGGTGGCAGGGCTTTATGCACGATATGTCGAAGTTCAGCCCCGTTGAGTTTTTCGAGGGCGTGAAATACTGGACTGGCTATCGTTCCCCTATCCTGGTCGCAAAGGAGAAAAATGGTATTTCCTATGCGTGGCTCCATCACCGTGGGCGGAACAAACATCATTATGAGTATTGGATTGACAAACTCGATAATGGCGGTGTCCCACAGAAAATGCCTTTCAAATACGTTATAGAAATGGTATGTGACTGGTTGGCCGCCGGTAAATCTTACGAAAACGAGAAGGGTAATATCTTCCTCAAAGAAGAAGTTTGGTGGAGAGAGAAAAAGAAAACAGCCAAGATACACCCTGATACCGTTAAGTTGATTGACCGAATTTTCTGGAATCTGAACCAGTATGCGGAATATTGGAAAATGGGCGATATGACGATGGAAGTAATTCCAATAAAAACCGCCGAAATAAAATCACTGGAAACCATAAGGAAATTCTTGAAACATTGGGAGGACGTGTATAATGACGTTGAAACCGACGACGATTTATATTAGATGTGATGCTTGTGGGGAAGTGCATCATCTGAGGGTAATCAGGTTGCTTAGTTCTTTCAGGAAAGGAAGGTTCCTGGTATGGTGCAAAAATAATAAACAATTTTATAATTTATGGAAAGTATGACGATTAAAGATATTGAAGAGCGTGGAATGATTGCCTACAAATACATGGCGGGCAGTCATAGTCAGAATCTTAACGGACCGGATTCAGATGTTGATTTTCACGGCGTATATTTCACTGATTTAGAGAAGATTATCGGTATTGGAAATGATTACCAGGAGGAGGTCAGTGACGAAAAACACGACGAGACATACCACGAATTCGGTAAATGGATGACTCTACTCAGCAAGGGAAACCCGAATGCGTTGGAGAGTCTGTTCGTTCCGGAGCGTATGGTTGTTGGAGATGTTCATCCAGTTATTAAGAAAGTGCTCGATAACCGTGACAAATTCGTTTCCAAGGAGGTTGTCAAGTCACTTTCCGGATACGCTTTCAACCAGATTAAAAAGGCTCGCGGTCTCGGCAAGAAGATTGTGAACCCGGTGACGGAGCGTAAGGACGTGCTTGACTTCTGCTACACTTTCAAAAACCAGGGAAGCCAGCCGATTAAAGAGTTCCTGGCGGAGCATCACCTTGACCAGCGTTATTGCGGTGTTGTGAATATCCCGAACATGAAGGATACCTACGGCGTGTATTACGACTTTGCCGCTTATTTCAAGTTCGAGGAATATGACAAGGACAAAGAATTCTGGGAAAAGAATTTCAACGACGAAACATTCCAGAATTGGTGTTTTGACATGAGGTTCAGAACCGTGAACAGTGATAAGTTCATGGATTATGACTATTGTATCGAAACCTATGAGAGGGTTCTAAACCGTAACTTCTTCCACTACGGAGGCATTGTTCATCCGGACGAGATTGATAAATCAAATGAGGTTCGTCTCTCTTCCATTCCCAAGGGAGAGAAACCTATTTGCTTCATGACCTACAACAAGGATGCCTATACTTGCCATTGCCGTGAGTATAAGGAGTACCAGGAGTGGGTTGAAAAGAGGAACCAGAAGCGTTATTCCAAGGCTGTCGAGGCTGGCTACAACCAGAAGAATATGTGCCACTGCGTACGTCTTCTCACGATGGCCAAGGAAATCAGCGAGGGCAAGGGTTTCAATCTCTGGAGAACTGATGACCGTGATTTCCTCATGGGCATCAAGAACGGGGACTACACCTACGAGTACCTTATTGATTATTCTGAGAAGTTGCTTGCTGATGTAAATGAGAACCTTCCGAAGAGTAACCTTCCGGACGAGGTTGATAAAGATTTCGTCAACGAACTACTTATTGATTGCAGGATGGATTACTACAATCTGTATTTTGAATAAATAACAATTGAAATATTTAACATTATGAAAGTCATTAAGTTAAGTGCTAGTTGGTGTGGTCCTTGCCGGGTATATAAGCCAACTTTTGAAAAGGTATCGAAGATGGATGCGTTTTCCAATATTGAATTCGAAGAAATGGATGTCGATGAGAATGAAGATTTTGCTGTTTCTCACAATGTAAGGGGCGTTCCCTGCACGTTGTTCCTTAATAACAAGGGAGTGGAGGTTGGAAGACTTGTCGGACTCCAGACGGAAGATGCTTTGGTCAACAAGATTAAAGAAGTTTTTCCGGATGCATAAAAAAGAGGGGCTCAATCAAGAGCTCCTCTTTCTTTTATGTAAAGGTGACAATTTTTATCAAGACCCAGACCGGCATGTTTGTTACTCCAGGCCTCTGTATAGAAATGATAATAGCACTTCGTGAAATCAAATGCAGCGTTCAATAACGAGGGCAATCCAACGATTAAAACGTATAATGGCCCCATGACCTTACTGTCCCACATATGCCCCTGTTCGTGTCTTACTGCCGTTTCTTTCTTGGCCAGGTTGTTACTTACAAAAGCGAACGACCCAAGGGAAATGCCACCAGACATATATTTTGAACGATAAACCTTTGAGTATTTATTAGTTACAATAGTTTCAAGGTCTCCACGTAACTTGAAATAAATCCAGAACCCAATACCGATGAGGTTCTGTAAAATCTGCCAGATAAACAGGATAAAATAAACAATCCACTCGAAAAAATTCTTCTTCATACTTTTCTTTTAATATACGTGTTTTCACAAAAATGTCAATAGTTTTTTGTATATTTGCGATATGGAAATGCATTGTAATTTAACACTTTTGGAAAACAACGAACGGCTCGATGTGGTTCTTCCTTGGAATAATTTCACTGTATGGTATAAAATATGTGACAGTGGAGGCAATGTGTATTCGCTTAAATATAAAAGGGAACCATATAAAGTGATATTCTGGTACGAGCCTGTTGACTGGGAGAATGTTTGGGAGTGGTCCTGGCCATATGGTATATTTGTATGGGCTGATGAATACGTGGATGATTTTAGCATTCCTGATAAACCATTCGATGACAGTCCATACGTTAAAATTACGAGAGACACACTTTTTGAATCAAAATTGCTGTGTCTGGAAAAGATAAAAAAGACATTAGATAAAATCCCGGGTATGTGGTCTGTTGTTGAATAGCGCCGAATCCTGGATTTTATCACCATTTATTGTTATATTTGTATTATGAAAGTGGATTTATATTGCGAAGATTGTGTAGACAGAATGCGTAAAATGAAGGAGGAAGGGATTAAAATTGATTTAACCGTCACTTCCCCTCCTTACGATGACCTACGAACATATAAAGGAACTAACACTGATTGGAACTTCGATAAATTCAAGGAAGTGGCCAATCTGCTTTATGATATCACGGCTGATGGCGGCGCTGTGGTTTGGGTTGTTGGGGACTCGACAATCAAAGGAAGCGAAACGTTGTCATCATTCAAGCAGGCCATTTATTTCAAAGAGTTGGGATTCAATGTTGAGACTATGATTTGGGATAAAGGAAGTTTTGCTTTTCCATCGAAAAACCTTTACCATCAGGTATTTGAATATATGTTTGTTCTTCAAAAAGGCCCTCTCAAGACAAAGAACTTCATTATCGACAGGAAAAACGCTTATGTCGGAGCTCTTGGCGGTACGTCTGGCCGTAACAAAGATGGCGTGAGAAATACCGGAAGAGACCACGTTGTGAGAGGTGAATATGGAAAACGTTTCAACATCTGGCGTTATCCAATCGGTGGAGGCCATTCTTCTGAAGACAAGGAAGCATATGAGCACCCGGCAATATTCCCTGAAGACCTCGCAAAAGACCATATTATTTCATGGTCGAATGAGGGTGATACCGTTTTCGACCCGTTTATGGGAAGCGGAACCACAGGTAAGATGGCTGTTTTGCTGAACCGAAACTTTATAGGTATTGAACGTGTAGAAGATTATTACAACATTTCAAAGAACAGAATAGAAAAATATAATAAAGATTAAAATTTATGGCAGTTATTTTATTTTACGACCTGGAAACCACCGGAACCAACCCTGAAAAGTGTGGCATTCACCAGATTAGCGGAGCGTTTGTCGTCAACGGAAAAATAGCGGAGACGTTCAATTATTATGTGAAGCCCAAGAAGGGGTGCGAGTGTAGCGAAAAGGCTATGGAAATGGCCGGGCACACCTATGAGGAAATGATGACTCTCGACCAGTACCAGCCAATGGAAGAGGTGTTCGCAAAAATTTACTCAAGGATTATTTATTATTGTGGCGGGCTGAACGAGGCTGGTAAAGTTGACTGGGGTAAGAAGATATACACCGCAGGATTTAACATCCACAAGTTTGACGGGCCGTTCATGCGTCAGTGGTTCCTCGACAACGGTGCCAACCAGACCGGAACTCCATATTACGAATGGGGGTGGGTTACTTCCGGAGAAATCGACGTGATGCTTATTGCTGAACCTGTCCTTATGAAAGTCCGTTCAAGGATGAAGAACTTCAAGCAGTATTCCGTTGCCCAGGCCCTTGGGATTCCTGTGGATGAGAATAAACTGCACGAAGCCGGTTATGATATTGAACTCTGTTTTAATATCTACAAGACAATAGTGGAACGTGGATATATTTCCGTACTCCCTTGGGATGATTTCGGAAAGTCCACGCAGCAAATATTAAACGAAAAATGCGATACGAAGACAGTGGGAACTTTACAGGAGAGCAACGCTCAATCTGTAGGAAAATAAAACAACTTATCAACGACGGTAAAAGAAAGGGGTTGGTTTTCAAATTCGTGAATAATAAAGTCAAGGCATATATAGACAAAGAGTTGGAGTATTATGCGGCTGACAATAAAGCCGATGACCTCAAGGACTACGGCCACCCCATTAAATCGTTGAACTGCGGTATCCTTAACGGGAAAAACGTAGAGGAAGAATATTTTGAAAAAGGAGAGATAGATGATAGCACAGATATTATTGGGGATTGACCTGTTTCTGGCGTTTGCTTCAAGTATATTTATCATACTTTCAATCGTCAGTGATTTAGTCAACACAAACAACCCATCCGCCTATACGAAAGATATGGTAAGTGAACTGAAGGGGCATTCCGGGGCCAGGGTTTTGGCTGGTTTCATTGCTTCCTTGTGCTGGACTATATTCATTATGTGCATATGAAAGAAGAGTATATACCAGAACTAACACCGGAGCAGGAAAAAGAAGTTGCTTGGATGAAGGAGGAAGTGATTTTTCTCCCGTTGCCCGATTGGATATACAGGGTAGCGTGTTTTGTACTGCATAAGAAAAAATTGACATACCAGGAGGTGTTTATGATAATATATGGAATGAACCGACACCTGGGGGAGCAAAAAGCAAAAGAGTATGCGTTGCAGAAGACAATTTGGATTTATGAGGTGAATAACAATAAATTACCAGAAGGAATAGAACATGGAACATAGAGTTTTAATAGTTGCGGGAGAAGACCAAGATGAGCGGGTTGCCGAGTTTTCCTGCCAGGTGGAAGTAGCACCATATATTTTATACAAACGTGATGAGGCGAAGAAATTAAGGGAAAGCAGACTTAAGGCGTTGAATGAAATGAAATTGCACCCGGAGGATTATATGGTTGATGGGCAATATGTTGATGAGGAAATAGAGGAAACCCTTGACGGAGATGATGAGGATTTCTTCGATTTCTTCACCAGTGCATATGAGCATGACGAGGATGGGAACGCTATTTCAAGGATGAATCCGGATAGTAAATTCATTGCTGCGACAAGGGGTGGCTCATTCGCACAGCCGTTCCTCCTGAATGACGGTACTACAAGTTATTCGGCCAAGAAATCAGACATCAACTGGAAAGAGATACATATGAATCCAGAGTACATCAATCTTTATGAGCGTACCTGGGAAATGTGTATGGAAGGTTTGAAGCCGGTTTCCGATATGGATAAACAAGTGTATAATAACATGAAAGACCGGATTGACTACTTTGAGAAATTCAAGGATAAGGAGGAATATGTCACCAGTTGCAGTTCATTCTGGGCGTTCGCTTTCCTAAACCAGGCCGATGTTTGGCTTGACGCTGATGATTGTCCTATTTCCCAATTTGAATGGATGTCAACGTACTACGACAGATTCATAAAAGCATTGCCGGACGATACGGTTCTTACCATTTTTGAATACATTGCAAACTAATTTATATTCCCGGGGGTTTCTTCTCTCCGGGATTTTTTGTATATTTGCAAAGAAATAAAAACTTAGTGTTATGTATAAATTTAGTGAGTATGTTAGCCCCGGACATCCTGATAAGGTTGCGGATTACATTAGTGAATACATTTTGGACAGGTACATAGAAAGGGACCCTAACGTTAGATATGCGGTTGAGGTTATGATTAAAGGTCTTTCAGTGTATCTTGCCGGTGAAATTACCAGTACGGTTGTATTTCCTCCTGGAACCTACATTCAATTCGTGAAAGAAGCACTTATTGAAATTGGCTATACAATGGACTATGCGAAAAGTTGGGGTCTCGATAACGTGATAAATCCGGAGGGGATAACGGTTTATACCAATATCTCAGCACAAAGCCCTGAAATTGGCCAAGGTGTGAATAATGACGGTTGGGGAGACCAGGGCATTTTCTTTGGTTACGCCGACCCGGATGGTGATGAGTATCTTATGCCTAAATCACATTCATTGGCTAAAAATCTATGCTATATGCTATACTCCCAGGCAAAGGATGAACATATCGGCGGACTTGACATAAAAACGGAAATCGTACTCGGTGAAAATGATTTGATTGAAAAAATAATTGCCGCAGTGCCTTGCCGTAACGAAGCTGAGTATGAGGCGATTCACAATTCCATTGAAGGGTGGGTTGATGAGTGGTATGGAACCGTCCCGAAAAATATTAAATCTGGCTTGTGTTTTTATTTCCCGGAAATCATTTTGAATGGAACAGGAAACTATGTTATGCACGGCCCGGTTGCTGATTGTGGTATTACCGGTAGAAAACTTGCCGTAGATTTCTATGGTGGAGAATTTCAACTTGGCGGTGGCAGTCCATGGACAAAGGACGCATCAAAAGCCGACCTTGCGTTGAATCTCTATGCCAGAAAAATGGCGATATCCTATGCGAAAAAACATAGAACCGCAGTCAAAGTGTCGCTCGCTTGTTGTATTGGCAAGAGTGAAGTGGATTACTCTATAAATTCCCCTTGTGGAGACGAAATTGAATCAGGTATAATAAATCTGTACCCGTCAACACTTAAAACCGAACTTGGTCTTGATAAACCTATATTCACATCTGTGTGCTGGTTCGGCCTTTTCGGGGAATATCAGCAAGAACATAAATGGGAAAAATGACGAAAGAACAACTACTTCTCCTGGAAAACCGTGAAATAACAAAGATAATAAATGAAGAACTCGGTATTAGTGACAAAGTTAAACGCCTGTCATTTGATTTAACGAATTCAATAATGGAACAATATGATTCCTCCGGGTTATTCGCCACATCTTTTGTTATTTCAGACAAAGAATATGTGATAAGATTGTCTTTTACTGACTATCCTAAACTATCACTTTGTCCTGGTGGCGGTAGAGATTCCTATAAAGGTGTCACTTACTTTGATTATAAGACCATATTAATAGATGGTTTCACAGTTAACGGTCGTATATTGAAGGACAAACTCGGCGAGGTAATCCAACACGAACTCCAGCACATTTTTGAATTGCTCATGGCTAAGAAAGATGGATTCTTCAATTCAAAAACAAAACAGGACATATACATTATTGGAGCAAAACAGGCAACCAATACCGGACTTCCGAAGATGCAACGATACATAGGGTATGCCGTTTATTTGTGGCATGATTTCGAATCAAGGGCGTTTGAAAACGGAACATATTCATACATAATGTCTTCAGAACTTAATTTTCCTGGGGACGAGTTTGAAATAGCAAAGAAGTCGGCATATTACAAAAGAATTATGTGGGTGAGGCAAGCGTGTTCTTTTATTGAGGAAAATAAAGAAGAGGCGACGAAAATAGCCGAATCCATCTATGGGAAATCATATGACTGGCTGGCGAAAACTGTTAGATATTCCTTGAAAGAATGCAGGAGACAGTTTGGGAGAGCTGTGGCAAAAGCGGGCAAGGACTATGACTGGACCCACGGAGGAAAAACATTAGTATCTATTTAAACAATACCCCTGGAGAACCTTTATTTTTCCAGGGGATTTTTGTATATTTGCATAAAGAACTATGGTTATGTACATAAAAAACAAAACTTTAAGGAGCATATTAAAAATAATTTTTGCCATCCCCGTATTCTTGTGGGTTGGTATCTCGATGGGTTTGTTCTATTTAGGTTCGGGAATCCGCTGGGTTGGTAACTGGATGACCGGTTTCAAATTGGATGACAGTATAGGAACAATACATTTTAAATAATATGGAATATAAAAAGAGAATTTTAGTAACCGGTGGGATGGGATTTATCGGTAACCATCTGACCAGGCATCTTGTAAAAAATCACCCGGACTGGCTCATAATCAACTTTGACGCACTTACCTATGCCGGGGTAGCGGAGAATCTCAAGGATATTGAAAACGAGCCGAATTACAGGTTTGAATATGGGGATGTGATGGATGAGTTCCTTCTATCCGCTTTGTTTGCCAATTACGCTGTCACGGACGTTATCCATCTTGCTGCTGAAAGCCACGTGGACAGGAGTGTGAACAGCCCAATGCCTTTTGTTTTCAGCAATACCGTAGGAACCGTTTATCTACTTGAGGCAGCCAGGCAATGGTGGTCCCATGAAGGCACGTTTGAAGGCCATAAATTCTACTATTTCTCGACTGATGAGGTATTCGGTGCACTTCAGGATGGGGACGAACCATTTACCGAAAAGAGTAGTATTGCCCCTAATAGCCCGTATAGTGCGAGCAAGGCATCCGCTGACCTATTCGCCAGGGCATACCACAAAACATATGGGCTCCCGGTTATTATCAGCCACATGTGCAATGCCATTGGCCCTAATCAATTCCCGGAGAAACTTGTACCAGCAACCATCGACAGGATTCTCAACGATGAGCCGATTATCGTTTATGACGCTGGACTACAGAGCAGGGAATGGATTTATACCGATGACATAGTTTCAGCAACAATGACCGTCTTTGAGGAGGGTGTTCCCGGAGAGACTTACAACATAGGCTCAGGAAACGAGATAAAGAACATCGACCTGGTGAATATGATTATAAACAACGTGTGCCAACTTACTGGGAAAGACGTTGATGATGTTCGTTCAAAAATCCAATATGTAAAGAACGCTAGACCGGGGCACGATTTCCGTTACTCCATCAATCACGAAAAAATAACGAAGGAATTTGGGTGGGAACGTAAATATAGTTTACCATATTCAGTTCATAAAACTGTTGAATGGTATATAAACAACCAGGACTGGGTGAAAAAAATCAAGACAGGTGAATATAAGACAATAAACGACACATACAGATACTGATGAACGAACTTACGAAATTGGCTAACGCCGCTCATACTGACAAGGGTACTAATTTTTGTGAATCGCACGGCTTTACTGAATTCTATGAGCCGTATTTCAGGGAGATGAGGTCCAGGGGAGAAGTGTTGAAAATCCTTGAAATCGGTGTCCAGACCGGCTCATCGTTAGAAATGCTTCAAAATTATTTCCCACTCGCTGAGATTTACGGGCTCGATATTTCGATAGGCCAGTGCAACAAGACTTTCAATGAGTGTATTCATTTAATCGAAGGTGACCAGAATTCAAAGGAAAAACTCGAAGAGGTAGCTAGGATGGCAGGTGGCAAGTTCGACATTGTAATAGATGACGGCTCACACATATTTGAGCATCAGTTCCACTCCCTCCTGTACCTTATGGATTATGTATCAAAAGATGGGTTTTACATACTGGAAGACCTACACACGTCCCTTACCTGGGGTGATTGCAATGATTCTCCGCTTTATTTCCTCAATTTCTACAAAAACCCATCGTTCTATACGGAGGAAGAATATCAAAAAGTGAAGAACGGAATTAAAGAGGTAACGATTTTCAACAGATATAACGACGGAGGTGTGTGTGACAGACATTCAATAACAAGTATAATCAAATTCAAGTAATGATAATAGAACAGACAAAAATCGAAGATGTGCTGGTAATCAAACCGGAACTACATAAAGATGAACGCGGGTATTTCTATGAGGTGTTCAATGACAAGGAATTCAATGAAAAAACGAATTGGAAATACAATTTTCACACACTCCAGGTGAACGAGAGTCATTCTGTCGGTGCTGTCCTTCGAGGATTACATTTCCAGAGAGACGAACACGCCCAGGCAAAGATGGTTAGGTGTACGGAGGGATGTGTCATTGATTTCGCTGTTGATATCAGGGTTGGTAGTCCCACATATGGCAAATTTGAATTCCATGTGCTTAATTCCGAAAATAAACATATGTTCTTCGTCCCCAAGGGGTTTGCACACGGATTCCTGGTGTTGTCAAAAGAAGCCACATTCTCCTACCTGTGTGACGAATTCTATAACAAAGAAAGCGAAGGCGGAATAAGATGGGATGACCCAAATCTTACCCTTGCTGAATCTGATTCATCCATTCTCGATATGGTTGAAGGTTTGGTTGATAACATTGAAGAAATAATAACATCTGAAAAGGATAGTGATTTCCTTAGGTTGGATGAAATAAACACAGGGTTTGAATATGGAGTATAAGATAGGCGGGCACACAATAGAATTTTCGAGCGGTAGCAGCAGCATCGACCCATGGACAGAAAAATACCACCAAAAAATAGGGTTGAGTTGTTGGGCCACATCTGACATTGTTCCTTACATCAGGATAGACGGGGAAGAAATTCACAGGATTCGATATACCAACCGTTCACTGGAGATGCGTGATGCCATTACGAATGGGGCGGTGACAGACTTTGATGAATTTCTCTATTTCTTCTCAGACCTTTTCGAGGGAGATTATCCAAACTATTCTGAATCCGTGAAGATATCTGATGAACGCAAGAGAAAAGAGGATGAATACAACGCCATGTCGAAAGAGGAGAAGGAAGAATATATGAGAAAGTGGAGAGAGGAACGAAAGAAAAGGCTTGATAAAATAATGGAAGAAAAACAAGGAAAACAATGAATATTTTAGTTACAGGGGCAAACGGGCAACTTGGGAGATGTCTCAGGGATTGCAAAGAAGAATACCTTCAACCGGATGGGTACAATGATGAGTGGTTCTGGACGGATGTAAATAATGTTGATGGGCTGCATACCGATAAACTTGACATTACAGACGCTGATGCTGTTAAAAAGTATGTGGTTGATAACGCGATTTCAGTGATAGTAAATTGTGCTGCATACACCAATGTCGATAAGGCGGAAGATGACCAGATAATGGCATATAAATTGAACGCCGACGCACCGAAAAACCTGGCAGAGGCTTGTAAGATTCACGGGGCGAAACTGATTCACATTTCAACGGACTACGTATTCAACGGTACATCGTTTATGCCGCTCACCGAAGACAGATACACGCTTCCAACCAGCATTTATGGAAAATCAAAGCTGGAAGGTGAGCAGAACATCATAAACTCAGGATGTAAATATTTGATTTTCAGAACCGCTTGGCTTTATAGCGAATATGGAAACAACTTCGTTAAAACCATGCTTAAATTATTGGCTGAGAACCGGGAAATCAATGTCGTGAATGACCAGATTGGAACACCTACATATGCTCGTGACCTGGCATCCTTGATTTTCAACATCATTACGAAAAATGGATGGTCCAGATACGAAAACAACAGACCACTCAACAAGGATGGTATATATCACTTTACCAATGAGGGTGTGTGTTCCTGGTATGATTTCGCTACGGCTGTCAAATATTATGCGAATTCAGACGATATGTTCGGGTTTGATAATGCTATCTGGGGGAAGGTGAACGGAGTCACAACGAAGGACTATTATGGTGATAAACCACACGCTCCCAGACCATACTATTCGGTGCTCAGTAAAGAAAAGATAAAGAAGGATTTTAGCGACTTTTTATGGATTGACCACTGGGAAAATAGGGTTAACCAATGTGTGTATGACATAAGGCATAACGTATATCCGAAAGTGAATAAAGAAGAAACACAACCAGAACATGGAGAAAGAACTTTTTAATTTTGAAAAATGGAAAGCATATGGTTTTTTGAATGGGCTTTCAGAAGAAGATGGAATTGCCCTTGCAGACAGGTTCGATGAACTTGCGAACTTCATGCTTCAGAACGAATATGACGGGCACGTGGAAGTCATGGCATTTCCGGCTTTGAGAAGAGCGTTTGTTGGTGGACTCAACGATAAATACAGCCCGAGAGCATTGTGCGAAAAATTGAAGGAAGCCAGTAGTGAGATAGCCGTAAAGGGAGGAAAACAAAGTTTCAAAAGTATAGACCCGGAAGCGGAAATATGTGCGATTGTAGCCGAATATTTCACAAGAGATAAGAACAAAAAAATAAAGTAATGAAAGGTATTATATTAGCAGGCGGGTCGGGAAGCCGTTTGTGGCCAATTACGAAAGGCATCAGTAAACAGTTGGTTCCCGTTTTCGACAAACCAATGATTTATTATCCACTTTCAGTTCTCATGCAAGCCGGAATCAGGGATATTCTCATCATCACCACACCAGAAGACCAACCTGGATTCATCAAACTACTTGGAACGGGTGCCGATTATGGGGTTAACATCCGTTATGCGGTACAACCTTCGCCTGATGGACTCGCTCAAGCATTCATCATCGCCAACGACTGTGGTTTCCTGGCTGACGACGAACCTTGTGCAATGGTACTCGGTGACAACATCTTCCACGGAACGGGGTTTGCGAAAAAACTCCAAAAGGCAAAAAAATGTGTTGAGGAAAACCAAGCCTGCGTATTCGGGAGTGAGGTGGATGACCCCTTCCGCTATGGAATTGCCGAAGTGGATGATAGTGGCAGAGTCCTATCAATCGAAGAAAAGCCGAAGGAACCAAAATCGAACATCTGTGTAACCGGCCTGTATTTCTATCCGGCTGGTGTTGCTGAAATGGCAAGGAAAGTCACTCCGTCTGCCAGGGGAGAACTGGAAATCACAACGCTCAACCAGATGTACCTCGAAGAAGAGATGCTCAACCTCATAAACCTGGATGATTTCATGTGGGCTGACTGTGGAACGTTCGATTCACTGTCAGAGGCCGCCGCTTATGTTGAGGCTGTCGAGAAGCGTACCGGAAAACAGATTGCCTGTCTTGAAGAAATCGCTTATAATAATAGGTGGATTTCAAAAGAACACCTCCTTGAATCGGCACAGAAGATGATTAAGAACTCCTACGGGAAATACCTGGCGAAGATAGCGTTGAAAAAGCCCAAGAAACTGGCAAATTAGGCGATTCTAGCCACTTTAACGAAAAAATGGTATAAGACATCATAAAAAAATAAAAACCGCTTTAACGGCGGTTTTTATCGTATTAGTACTTTTGAAATTCCTCCGAAAATAAAATACCCTATTTTTGTATACCAAGGTTGTGGATAATCGAGTGACACATCCTTGGTTTTTTCTTTTTTGAAGCCGATGGAGTACAGGAAATTATGGACGGCCCATTCTCTTGCGAGTGATTTCATCGACCTGTTCCAAACAACGTGCTCCGGATATTTTGATTTTATTTCTTCCAGTATTGGTATGAACTGTGATTTCTGTATTTCGTAGGAGTTCAAAATGTTTATTCTTTCAGGTTTGACTCTGTAATTTAATCCTCCCATATGGTTTTCTTGCTGAAGTACTCTCTTCCGATATACTTAAGGAACAACCATTTCTCTCCTTCGTGTTTTTTCTTGAACTCTCTGAACCTTGCGGACGTGGTTGCAATCCAAGCATAGAAAGTGCCGAAAAGAACTCCGAGTAACGCGATTCCCATAACAATCCACTTCATGACCTCAGCAAAAAGCGAACCTTCCAAATAAAGTAAAATCATTGATAACATAGTTCTATTGTTTTAGTAATAAATATCTTAAAACTGTTTAAATAAATAAAAAATCGAGGATTATGAATTATAATCCTCGAATTTCACATTTATCCTTTTATAATCATCTATGTTAGAATTGATTCCCTTTCTAACTTTCCTTAATTTCTCGTTTTCACTTTCCGGCGCGAAAACCGGATTTTGGATGGCCGCTGATTTTATGGCCGCACATCTTGTAAGACCCTCTTCTTCAATCGCAGAGGCGGAGTACCTGAGATAAGCATCGCTAACATTCAGTCTACGTTCCTGGTTGGTGATGATATGTTCCATCCCTTTCCTGTCAAGGGCATATATATTAGCCAGAACATAAAACTTGTGGCCAATATCAAAGAAATGGTCGTTTATCTTATCATCCACCACGGCTTTCTCATACCCAGCCGAAACCGCCGGAATCTTGTCGAACAGTACAATATTGTAATCAGGTGTGTCGTCTATGATTTTTTCAAGTTCATCCAAGTCCTTAAGAAAAGCATTATCGTTCTCCAGGATGAGGATTCTCTTGAAACCCAGTTCATATGCCTCTTTTATACACTGGTAATGAGAGAAACCTACTTTCATACACCCAAGGGAAGGGGCCGCAGGATACACTTGGTAAAGTTTTTCAAAAATTGGAGAATCCCACGTCAATCTCCAGCTAAAAATCCCGCTATCCCTGATGCCTACACGGGTGAGTTCTTCCAAACACTTCTTATACCTGTTATTATATGGCAGATAGTGTATGCAGTAAATGTGGTCAAAATGTTTTTTCCAATCAATCATTTTTTTAATTTTTTTTTACGATGAGTTGCGTTCCAAAAGAAATATTTTGAGTTGCACGTTCTTTTGTCTATGGCCTTGAAACACGTAGCTTTGGTTTTCCACAATGCGTAATTGAACGAAAGTTGGTCCCTGTGTGAGAATTCCCTTATCTCCTTCGCCCAGGCTTCCATAACCTCGATACAATCTTCATTATTATGCCACCGTACCATTATATTAGTTTGTACAAGGCCGTTCTTTTCGGGGTATCCCTCGGCTTTATATTTCTTCATCTGTTTGTCCGGTAGGTCACTCGTATCTTTTTTGATAGCTTTCACGGCGACACATTCCTTATAGATACAATCCCTTGACGGGTGTGTTGGAATGAATATGCTGTATCCGGTGTATATCATGCCGTTCAGGAACTCTTTGACATCGCCCTTGACATCGACACTGCCATCAACCCAGATGCTTATATCGTAGTCAGGAAGATACTTATGGGCTAGGGCCTTTACCATCCTCTGCTGTTTTATCGGGCTAAGGTCTTTTACATCATCAGGCATCGGTCGCAGTTCCCAGCCGTTTGCCACCATATTCTCGTTGTCGGTAAAACAGATGTAATCAACACCAGGCGTTTTCTTCGGGGCCGACAGTGAATCATATCCGCCGGTAATGCACGTATATACAACGATTCTCCCATATTCTCTCTCAACTTTCTTCTGCACCGGTTTCTCTTCCTCCTTTTTGGCGGCATTCTTCTCGACGCTTGGCTTCTTTTTCTTGAACATATCCGGGAGACCCACCTTATATTTCTTCTCGTTTTTCGTTAATGATATCATCTATGTCCTCACATTTGTTATAAATATTATTAAAATCCTCCAGGAACTTCTTTTCAGCAAGGGAATAATGCACACCCCAGCCCATTTTCCTGTTGTATTCCGACAGCCTTTTCCTGTACATGGCGGCCCTGTCGAGAACGTATTCAACACCGAGGTTCTTATGGTGGAAAAGGAAGATATTGTCTCCGGTGTACCACTTCACATTGCCGAGCGGCCTGCATTTATGTGCTCCTGGTTCGTATCTCATTTCCCTGATTTCATTCGGGTTGAATATCGTAACCTTATTGAACATATGGTCGGCGATGGCCTTCCCGCATAGTTCGTGGCATAACTTACCTTCTTCATATTCCGGGAAAGTTTCAGAATAAACCTGATACCCCCTGGGCTTTACGATGGTTTCCCCACGGTCCTTCATTCCCTGGAGTTCTGCACGTAGGTCTTTAGCATACATAAATTCATCAAAATCTGTGACGATAACGAAATCAGCCTTTCCCCTGCTGGCCTTCCAAACGTGATTCTTGACCCTCATATTTACCTTGTCGTTGAATCCGCTTCCGTCGCCGAAATGAATCACCTCCACACCAGGAATTGACTTGAAATATTCTATTGACCCGTCGTTCGACCCATTATCAAGGACAAACACCTTATCTGCTACGGTCTTCCAATAATCAACAGCAAATGGGGCTATTTTCCTCTCGTTGTAACAAAGTGTGTATAGATGGACTTCAAGTGGTTTGTCGCTCCTGTCCAAATTCTGCTTTTCGTATTTTGACATATCTGGGTATAGTGTATTAAATGTATTGTTTATTTTTTCCTTGAACAGCCTGAAATTCAACACCCCTGAATCGTTGACGCACAATAATTTACACTTCGTGGTTTCTATTTCCTTACAGACAGACGACAACGCTCGCCCTTCAAAACTTATGTATTTTTTAACGACATTTCCTTTCCTGGCGAAGTTATCAGTGAGACGGTCATAAAATGAAAACAGATATTGATTATAATTGCTGTTTTTCCTGAATTTCGTTATTTCCTTGCCTATGCTTCCACCGACGGCATCCCATACCTTGTTGTAGGAAGATACAGTCATCGGGTTCATACTGTGAGGCGGCATACACTTCTTTCCCGGCACTTTCTTCCCGCTCGCTTCCTGGGCAAGATTGAACGAATTTGAAAGCTGCCTCTCATACTGACTTCCGAAATTGTATTTTGAATCGGACACAATGTAATCCAGGACCGGCTTTCCGTCGATAAAGAAATCAGATTCATCGCATGGATTCATAACAAACGTGTCATCATTGGCATATATGAAATTGTCCGCCAATCCTGGTATGAATCCAAGGAACATCTCGATTGACGTGGAACAGAACACTGGCAGATATTTCTCCGGGATTATATCCTTGTGATAAACGACGTTAACCGTGTCTGGATTTACCCAAGAAGGAACCTGGGACGGGCCAGATACAACGAGATGCACTTTGTTTATCCACGGCATGTTCTTCTCCACGGCACGGAGGTTATAACGGAGATTATCCCAGGAACGGAAACGCTCGGATTTGTCAGCGTCTATCTTCTTTCCTGAGATTTTTTCATATTCCTTCTGCCACTCCGGGTCTGAACCGTCAACGTATGTGATTACATAATCGGTCATTGTCTCTCACCATTGAGTTTTGACAGAAGGTCGTTAGTTTTACTTTCCTTTACAACGTTTGGGTCGTTTGTTGCCGATGTACAGTATGGCTGATGTTTCCACCACTCACCATCGCCTATTTTATACTCTGTTGGAATCGGGTCTCCTGGGCCATACCAAGGTGCCTGCCAAGGTCTCCATGTCCAATCTCCCGGATTCTTCCAAGGGCAATTTGGGCACTGAGGATAAGATTCATTGATTTTAATGTTTTTGTCATAAGGCAAATTCACCCTGTCATAAGGTACCCCACTGTCGCCTGTAAGTGTGTCGTCAATCACTCTTTTCCCAAGGAGTCCACTGAGAAGGTCTAAAGCGATGTTAAGTTTATCATATTCTTCGTCGGTCATGAACCAACCCGCATTTCCTATTCTTTCCATATTCTCTTTTTTTATAAATATAATGGAAAGAATTTGATAGTAAATAAAAAAAGACCGCTACGAAAGCAGTCTTTTAACGATTTGAGAAATTGTTTTTCCTTCGGCCAGGCCCTTCATTCTCTGTGTGGCCAAACCCATAACCTTACCCATATCCTTCATAGAAGATGCTCCGGTTTCGGCGATGATGGACTTCACCTTCTCTTCAACCTCTTCCTCGGTAAGCTGCTTCGGCACATACTCCATAAGGACGAACATCTCTTTCTGCTCCTTGTCGGCAAGTTCGCCCCTACCGGCCTGAGAATATATGTCCATACTTTCCTTACGCTGCTTGACGAGCTTCTGTATTAGTCCAACAACGTCAGCATCGGTAAGTTCGTGATATGTACCGTTGGTCTTCTCATTCTGTATTGCAGTCTTAATGGACCTCAATGCTGCCAATGCGTTCTCCTGGCGGTTCTTCATAGCCGATGCCAGGTCTTTTTGAATTCTTTCTTCTAGTGTCATTTTTCTTTTTCCTTTAATAGTTGTTCAATAATTTTGTCCGCCTCCTCCTGGGTGATGTCGTCAGCGTCTGTGATTTCAACGCTTTCAACTTCCGTGACGCGATTTGCTGGGATTAGGTATTGCATCAGGAGTTTAAGGTCATCTTCCGTATAGTTCCCATTTGCTACCTTCATTCTCGCATCTACAACATCTTCGTTGTCCGGGGTGACATATTGGTGCGTTGAAAGTATTGCCGGAGGATTTTCTTTCGTCACAACAAATTGGTAATTGACTGGTTCCAGTAGTGTTCCTTCGTGCCATTTTCCACAGTGACAGTATTTTACGTGACTCCCCCTGTGATTTTCTTTTTCGTTTCCGTGATATACCATGTTATCCCCAAATTACTTCCGTTGTTATTTGTCCGTTACAATCATCCCATTTACACTGCCTGCATACTTCCGCGAAATCATTGTCTGGATATAACCCGCGCAGGATTTCACTGATTTCATCCGGATATATCTCAGCGGCACGTAATGACAAAACATTCACACTTCCCATAAACCAGGCGTGTTCAACTTCAGGCTCGTCATCAAAAACAAAGAACATAACGCCGGTCCTGACATAAGTTACTGTAAGTTTTCGCCAGCACATTTTCTCACCGTCATAATGCCAAAATTTCCGCCCTACCTTAATGTATGCCTTGACAAATTCGTCTTCCTTGCAAAACAGTTCATACAGTCTGGTATCAAATGTCATATTGCTGTAATCATGATTGATTAAGTTAATGATTTGTTGCTCTATTTTATCCTTTTCCATATTAAATCAAATTTTCAAGGCAATACCTAATCCCGGCTTCACACGCCTCTTCACAGGTTTCAAACGTCTTTTCTTTTGACGGAATACCGACCTGATAAAGGAGGGCACAACCGGTAATATCCCTCTGGGTCAAATCGAAGACCTCAAAATACCACCCAATACTTGTGGCATATGGAACTGGATTTATATTAAAGTTTTCTCTTAACCACTTTGTTGCCATTTGGAGAGTTGGTGCAGCAATACCTCTATCACTGAAATAATTCCAGCGATACATGGCCCCTTTGTGGAAACTTTCTTTAGCTTTACCAACAATGGGATAATAACCATGTGTGGCCTCGTCAAACCCCTTCTCTTTAAGGAGTTTGGCAGTTTCAAAACCAACGTAATCTTCAGTAATCATATTTTATTATTCCAATATTTAATAAATTCTTCTATAATATAGTTCGACATATCATCAGGATGATTAAGACCTTTATTCATATTCATCAGTTCATCTTTAAGTTCAGAACCAGTCCATAATCCCCATTCATTCCTAATCCATCTGCCAAGAGAATCGTGCATTGAAATTGCGCCGTTTTCGAGAAGGTAATCCCTGTCTTCTTTTGAAAGTATCTTAGCCAAGGTTTTTACTGCTTCATCAACGGTTTTTGGAATGGGAATCTCACTCTCTTTTTCTGGTTCTTCTTTATTGTACATCCCATCCAGTGCTTCAATAGCAAGACCCATTGGAATCAATCCTCTGTAATCAAAGTGATGAGCATTGAGCCAATCAAATAGTGGAAGTACATTGACACTATGGTAAACATAGGAACCAAAATCATTCAGTTCTCCATTCTCCAAATCTTCATCAAAACCAAGTTCTTCCAACAAGTATCTTCTCTCTTCCTCAGTCATACTTGACATAGGACGGAGATAGGGCTTGCATTCATTTATTGATGTCGGCGTTAGTGGAATATCATTTTTTGCTGCCCCAATTTTTGCTACACCAATTCTACCATCATCGAATACCGCAATTACCTTAATTTTGATATCTGGAAAATTTTTGTGATGCACATATGTTCCATAAGGTAGCCTCGCACAAAGGTCCTTAAGTAGTAATTGTTTTTCTTCTCGTGTCATATCTCAAACAATTTTAGTTTATTCGTAGTCTCCGCAATCGCATAGGTTTTCATAAGTTTCAATCTGTATCCACTTGTACGGTCCTTCATTCGCCTCATCAAAATTATAATGAGGGTCCTGCACAATATAGGCATACCCTATACTGAACGGGGAATCAACATCCTCTGCGTTCCGTATGCACACATCAAAGTTATCGTTCTGTCCGTTGTGAGACAGGTATTCAAGTCTGTTAATTAAATCTCTTAGTTTCATGTTTTAAACAAATCTACCAATCATATTCATCTAACACCTTAACATTCGTGATTTCCATATCATCCCTATAATTGGCATCTACAATAGTGTCAAACGGATAATCGCATTCATAGTCATCTGGAACCTTAATGGTAACTTTTAATTCAATGCATTTCATATTCTAATCCCCAACATGGTTTTCCTCATCATATCCTTTTTATCCACTCGTCAAGAGTCATCTTCTGTTCGCGGTCTCCACGCTTCCTGTTGTAGTAATCCGGGCAATAACAATCTCCATCAACAAAAGTATAATCAACATAGATATCGTTTCCTCCGTTGTGCATATAGCATTTCCCGTTACCGAGTTTTTCAACAAGGCCACGGTTGGTAGTAATCCAATGCCTACCTTTCATGGCCTTGTACCACCAACAGTTTATGCAGCGTCCGTGATTCATAGATTTTGAATGTTTACGGTTGTGGTGTCGGTTTGTGGAATCTGTTTCTCGAGCACCTCAATCCTGGACTTCATTTCCTTATTTTCCTTATCCAACGAAGCTGCTACCTGAAAAGTAAGTACAACAGATGAAAGCCAGATTACCGCACCGAATATCCATAACCATAAACAAGTTTTGGAAATGGCCGTTTCCTTTTCGTCTTTCTTCGTTTTCTCTATAGATTCTTTGACATTATCCGCTATGGCCGCCGGAGCCATGCCCATAATAAGTCCAAGGATTGCCAAAATAACTAAATACCAGTTCATTACTCTCCTACGTTAATAAGTTTCTCAATATATTCTCTTCCTTCTCCCTTGAAAATAGGGATGTTATGGTCAACCACCCAGTGTCCTTCCTCGTCCTTGATGCAGCACATTCCTCTCTGCTGTTCGATGGGGAGTTTGTTCCACAGAATACCGGTCTTTTCCTTGACCATCGTAATGATATCCTCGGTGCTCTTCTTGTGGAGTTCCTTGTGCGAGAAATGTGCCTGGCCGAGCGCCTGGATGGAATTCCTAATGCAATCCTGCTCACGCCAAAGGATATTATTTGTGACTTCCTCCTTTGGAATATTGAAAGCACGACAATCAAAAGCCACGCCCTTGTTCAGTGCCGCTTCATACACTGACGGGTTGTTCTGGTTTGAGAGGTACATAAAACTACTCATTGCGTCTACAAGCCTCCAGGTAGCCATGGAAGCCGCGACCGAGACCATCTTCTGAATGTTGTTGTCAAACCAGGAGTCGGTGTTAAGGTTCTGGTAATCAACAAGAACCAATGTAATCTCGTCGCTCTGGGTGTAGCCGAGAACACAGCCCTGGATATGTTCACAAAGGTATTGCATAGTCGCCTGCATAGAATGGGCCATAACCTCATCGTACGGCTTGGCAAACCCCTTGGTGAAAGTGTGGAATGCCTTTCCGTCCAATCTGAGGATAACCGGCATTCTGCTGATGAGGTGATTTCTTGTGATATTCTCGTAACCCTTCATGCGGTCCCCGAGACTTGTCTTATCTGTTGCCATGTTTTTTATTTTATTTCATGTCCGTCAAACTGGGACACTTTGTATGAACGTATAAGTTTGTAATCGAAAGAGATGACATCAA